>MWVX01000020.1_pt1 | contig 54226 bp, 47 predicted proteins | sample 1047311 | NCBI WGS metagenome assembly MWVX01 (sample SAMN06349984, study PRJNA376086) | soil metagenome | isolation source: MtG-4 sample Antarctic (ecotone) soil | place: Antarctica | collected 2015-01-13 | reverse complement strand
GCTTTTTCGCCCGTTTCCAGACAAGTTATGACCGCAAAAGCCATCGCCGTATCAATTACCGAAGCGGTCGCGCCGCCGTGCAAAATGTCCTGCGGCTGACGCAGTTCGTCGCGCATTTCGAGTTTTACAATCGCTTCGCCGTATGAAATATTAACGAATTCCATTCCTAAAAGCTGCACAAACGGAACTCGCGCAAAACCCGCAAGAGCTTTATTTTTCAGCGTTTCATCAATTTCTTTATTTTTCACCAAACATTCCTTCGCGTATTACCGCCTGCAAGTTTTCAAGCGAAACTTTCCTGAAATTCTTCGGAATTTCAAACAAATCGTTTTCAGTCTGTGTCTTAAAATTTTTCATTTCAACCGTAAAAGTTAAAGTTTTCTTCTCACCGCCGGCGTTGCTGTAAAATTCTTGTCTAACGGGCAGACCGATTTTTTCGTCAACGAAAACAATTGTTTCGGCGTTTTCCGAATCACTCAAACTGACCGCATATTTTGTCAAACCGCTTTCCGCGCCGAGTTTAGTAAATTTTGCGTCAGCATTTTGGTTGAGCCATCCGTTGGTTAAAAATTCCTTAAAATCTTCCGTCGTTTGCGGCGCAGAAATCGTTGTAACGGAATTTTCCGCATAAATTTTTTTGGCAGGAAAAATAATAAAATTTTGATTTGCGCCGGTTTGCAAAACCGTAAACTGATTTTTCGTCTCGAAAGCGTAATCGTAACGCGAAGAATTATTTTTGCGCGCAACAAAGGTTTTATTTTCTGAACCGTTTGATGTAACTGCGAATTCTGCTTGAAAGTTTTCCGGCTCTTTTGTCGCAAAAGGAGAATTGGTTTTTTGTTCTCCGGTAATAAAAAGCGTCGGCGTTTCGGTTTTTTCCCGCTGCCAGCCGCACGAGGCAAAAACCGACAGAGAAAATGTCAAACCGAAAAAGAATTTGATTGAATTTGACGAAAACATTTGTAAACTGAAATCTTAACATATAGGTTAAAAGATTCCAGATTAAAAGAATTAAAGAATTCATCATTCATCGTTCTCAATCTAATGAACCTCGAAAACGATTTTGCAAAACTTGCCGAGCTGCTCAAATCCCGGCACGAATGGCTTTTAGTTCACTCTACTGGAAAAAGTTTTTCGCTCGAAACGGGTGAAATTGAGATTGAAATAAAACACAACAAAATCCTTGTCGGATTTCTCGACGACAAAGGTTTTCAAACCTGGCGAATTCGGTCGTTTGAGCAAAAAGGTGAAGAGATTTTGCTGAACCTGGCGCGCAATTTTGAAAAAGAGCTTGAGAAAATTCGCCTCGTTCCGCGCGTTGCGGCAAGCGAATTATCCGCCGCAATCGAACTTGCGCGGCTTGAGAAAGCAAATGAAATCGCGCGGTTAATCGTTGCCGAAACACTCGGAGCAAAACTCGTCCGAGTCGCTTTGAATGAAAAAAACGGACGTTTCGCGCAAATAATTTTTGAGAATCGAGGCGGCAAACAAATTGCCGCTTTGTCCGACGTTTCGGGCGCGACAGCGACGACCGAAAATTTAATTGCAACCGCGATTTTGTGGCTGGCAAGATTGCAAAACCGTAAGAAAAAGCCGGTTGAAACCATCTGGATTTTAGCGGAAAAGAAACGAGCAAAAAATGCGCAAAAACTTTGTGCTGTTTTGCGAAAAAATTGGCAAGACAAAATTGAAATTTTTGAGGTTTCAGGCAAAGGTGCAAAGCCGCAAAGCGTCGAGGAAAAAGTCTCGAATCAATCTTTACAAAAATTTGAGCCGATTGTTTTTAAAAATTTATGGCGTGAAAAGACGAAGGAAATTCAATCATCTGAAAAAGCCCAAATCAGCCGAACTGCACAGGAAATTGTAAGCATCGCGCCGAAAAACATTGACGTTGTTTTGACCAAACAAGGCGAAACACTTCGATTTTTAGGTTTGCCGTTCGCGCGTGTCAGGAAGATTTCCGGCGAGGAAAAAGTCTGGTTCGGTATCGAAAACGAGCGACAAATCTTGAACGAAAAAAAATTTGCGGAATTTGATAATTTAATTGAAGAACTGAAAATTTACCGGCAAAGCGAAACGCCGAATAAACGCCACGAATTTTACAGATTATCGCCCGAAGCGTGGCTCGAAGCCGTTTTGCGGCGCAACATAAAATTACTTGACGGAAACCTAATTTTGTCGCCCGTCTATAATCAATTTCGCGCCGGACGCGACACGATTGATTTGCTCGCTTTAAGACGCGACGGACGACTCGTTATCGTCGAACTAAAAGTTTCACCCGACCGTGAAATGATTTTTCAAGCCGCAGATTACTGGCGCAAAATCGAATCGCAGCGTCGCGCGGGAAATTTGCAAACAGCAAAAGTATTCGGCGATTTGGAAATTTCAGACCAACCCGCGCTTTGTTATCTGGTCGCGCCTTTTTTGAGCTTTCATCGGGATTTTGATTTTCTGGCGCAAACCGTATCAGCAGAAATTGAAATTTGCCGTTTTGATTTGAATGAGAATTGGCGCGAAGATTTAAAGGTAATGAGGAGAAAAGTAATAGGCCATAGAAATTAGCGGTTAGATTGTTTGTTTGAGTTTTCAATAACTTTTTTCAATCCAAAACATGATTTCTAAAATCCGTCGCCTTTTACACCATCTTAATCTTTGACAAATTTATAGCCGACGCCGCGCACTGTCAGCAGAATGCGCGGATTGTTCGGCTCGTCTTCCAGATACTTTCTGAGCCGCACGATAAAGTTGTCAATCGCGCGTGTGTCCGTATCTTCGTGCAAATCCCAAACTTCTTCCAAAATCGTTTTGCGCGAAACGGCTTTTCCCGCGTTTTCAATCAAATGACGAAGAAGTTTGACTTCCATCAATGTTAATTTGACGATTTCGCCCGCGCCATTCCATAATTCGAGATTTTCAAAATCAATCGTTCTGCCGCCGACCACATAAATTTTATCAATTGCGGAGGCGACTTTTTCCGAAACTTTTTCGCGCTGCAACCACTCGCGGCGGCGCAGAAGTCCGTTTAGACGCGCCATAAAAATCGAAAGCTCAAAGGGTTTCGGCAAATAATCATCCGTCCCGGCTTCAAAACCGAGTAATACGTCTTCCGGGCGACTGCGCGCTGTCAACATCAAAATCGGCGTGAAAACATCGGCTTCGCGCAGTTTTTTTGCGACCGTAAAACCGCTTAGTTCGGGGAGCATTACGTCTAAAACAATCGCGTCAAACGCTTTTTTTTCAACGAGCAAAACATCCAAAGCATGTCTGCCGTCCGAAGCAATTTCAACGGCAAAACCTTCGGCTTCGAGATTAAAACGCAAGCCGTCGGCAATATGCTGTTCGTCTTCGACAATCAGAATGTTCATAATGGAAAATGGAAAAATGAAAAGGTTTTAATTTTCCGTTTTTACGTTTTTCGTTTTTGGCAGTTTTACGATAAATGTGCTGCCTTTGCCTTCACCCGCGCTCTCGACGCGAATTTTCCCTCGATGTTTTTTTACAATCGAGCTTACGATATAAAGCCCAAGCCCGGTGCCTTTGGCTTTCTGGGTCGAAAGATTCGGGATGCGGTAAAACCGTTTAAAAATGCGTTTTGCCTCGTTCGGTGCAATGCCGACGCCCGAATCTTTGATGCGAATTTCAAACGTTTTTTCGTCGCTGCCTCTGGCTTCGACAAAAACCTTTGCGCCTTTATCTGAATATTTCACGGCGTTGTCGAGCAGATTTGTGAAAACAGCTTGCAGTTCCGACCAATCGCCGGAGACGGTTATGTTTTTTTCACTTCTTAAAAACTCGATTGCATTTTCCTCTAAATTGTAGCGCGTCTGAATTATGGCGACGCATTCGCGCACAAGTTTGAAAATGTCGATTTCCGAGGTATTCAGCAAACGCTTCCGGTCATTTGCACTGCCCGCGTGCAGAACCTGCTCGACGGTCGTCAAAAGACGATTGGTATCGGTAAGCATCGTGTCGTAGAATTCGCTTCGTTTTTCGGGCGCGACTTCGCGCGTCTTCAACGTTTCCAGATAAAGTTTGATAGACGCAATCGGGGTTTTCAGTTCGTGCGTTACGGCACTTAGAAATGCGTCCTGCTGTTCGTTGCGGCGAATTTCGCGCAGCAGAAACGTTGTGTTGAGAACCAAGCCCGTGATAATGACAGCAAAAAATACGATGCCGAAAACCATCAATGCTACCTGGCGCAGGTTCAGCAAAATCCAGCCGACGTTAAGCGCAACCGCCAGCACGACGAGGCAGATGCCAAGCACGAGAAAAGTGACGGCGGTTTTGCGGCGACCGGGAACTCTCATAAAACAATGCAAAGTTTAAAATTAAAAGTGCAAAATGAAAACCTAAATTATCATTTTGCACTTTTAATTTTTTAATTTTTACTTATCTTAAGCGGCTTTTCTAAAAGCCTGGACGCTTTGACTTTCTTTTTTCAAGTCGTAAGCGTGAACTTTTTGTATTAATCCGATTTTTTCTAAAAATCTGATTTGAAGCCAGTTCGGGTCAAATTCATACCAGGTAAGCCCGTGTTTTGCCGAGCGCGGATTGGCGTGATGATTGTTGTGCCAGCCTTCACCGAAAGTCAAAGCGGCAATCAAACCGTTATTACGCGAATCGTCGTGCGTATCGAAACGGCGCGTTCCCCATAAATGCGTGGCGGAATTTACCAGCCATGTCGAATGCCAGCCGAAAACCTGCCGCAGAAAAATTCCCCACAAAACCATCGACCAGCCGCCGATTAGAAACAAAACAGCGCCGACAACAATTGACGTAACCCAAAAGTATTTCGATGAAATAACGTGAAATTTATCTTTCAGCAAATCGGGAGCGTAGCGTTTAATCATTTCTTCAGGCTGATCCTGCGCCGTTCCCTTCAAAATCCAGCCCATATGCGCCCAAAACGTGCCTTCGCGCGGCGTGTGCGGGTCTCGGTCAGTTTCGGTAAATGCGTGATGAATACGATGCGTCGTAACCCATTGCAAAGAACCGGATTGCAGTCCGAGCGTTCCGCAGATGGTTAGAAAATACTCGAGCCATTTCGGAGCTTTATAACCGCCGTGCGTCAGAAGTCGGTGATAACCCATTCCGATGCCCCAGCTTCCGGCAATCCACCAAACAATTAACCCGGCGGCAAGATTCGCCCAGCTAAACGTAAATAACGCCCAAACCGCCATAATATGAAAAATGACGACAAACATCCCCGTCACCCATTGAATCGGTCTTAATTTTGATTGTTTAAATTCGACAACGTTTTGCACTTTTTATGAATTCCTCTCTATACGATTTATAAAAAATTTTTGAACACGAGATTTCGTTTCGCGCGTTTATGATGTAAATCCTAACAGGTTTAATGCACGGTGTTTGTAAGAGTTTTGTAATAGCTGTTTTAAGCCGCACGTTTTAATTCGACCGCCGGTTTTTCCGTGTCGAAAACGCGAATCTGTTTTGCCCAGCCGAGTTTCTCAAAAATGCGAATCGTCAGCCAGTTCATATCGAATTGATACCATTTCAAGCCGTGTCTGGCTGAAGAAGGATATGCATGGTGATTGTTGTGCCAACCTTCGCCGAATGTGAGCAGCGCGACGAACCAATTATTTGTCGAGTCATCAATTGTTTCAAAAGAACGTTTGCCGAAGTAATGCGTCGCCGAATTAACCAGCCAGGTCGAATGCCAGCCGAACACGACGCGCGCGAAAACGCCCCACAAAACCATTGACCAGCCGCCGATTGCATACAAAACAAAGCCCGAAAGAACAATTGGAACATAGTAATATTTTGCCAGTAAAACGTGAAATTTATCTTTCAGCAAATCCGGCACATATTTTTGCAAAGTCGCCGCGTCGTGGTCTTGCGCCGTACCGCGCAAAATCCATTCGATATGCGCCCACCAAAAACCGGGACGAGTCGAATGCGGGTCGCGTTCAGTTTCGACGTGCCTGTGGTGAATCCGGTGCGTCGCCACCCATTTCGGCGCGTCATCCTGTATCGCCATCGCGCCGAAAATCGTCAGCGTGTATTCCAACCATTTTGGAGCTTTGAAACTTCGATGCGTCAAAAGGCGATGATAACCTAAACCGACGCCCAAACTTCCGACAATCCAATTTCCGATGAGCATTGCAGCGAAGTTTTGCCAGCTAAACACGAACAAAGCTGGAATTGTTAAAAGGTGAAAGACAACGACGATAGATAAATTTTTCCAATTTATACTTCGGCGCGATTGCTCAAATTCGATGACGTTTTGCATTTATAATTTTTACGATTGCTAAAATATGGCAAGTTTAAGAGTAACAGTTTCGAAAAAAGGCAATCGTAATAGTTGTGTAAGATTTGGACGGAAAATGTCTGCGAAGTTTAGGTGAGATAACTCAAATGACTTTTATCGTAAAGTATTTTTACGAATTATTTCGCGTGTTAAATAAAAGACTGTCGCAATAAAAATCATTACCGCTAAAATAAATTGAACTTCGTATTGTAAAAGAATATTTGCTTCATATTCTTGGATAAATCTCCATTGTTCAGCAAAAGTCAGTGGTCTCGTAATAAAAAGATTCGAGCCATAAACAACAATATGTCCGCTGAAAGCAATTGCAGCTATATAACTCCACCATCTGCTTATTAATAATAATAAAGCTGCGAGAAGAAGAGTCGGCGTGTGGATAAAAGTCTCAGTTTTATACCAAGGACATATATAACAGAAAGAAATACCTGTTCCTGTTTCAACTGTTTCAAAGTGAATGTAAAGCAAATTCAATAATGCTAAACCAAAGATTACTACTTTTGGCTGAAACATATAACCAATTATTGTTTTAGTTTGCTTCATACAAAATGATTGAATGTTCTCGAATTACTTTTGCTCTAATCAACGTCAATCGTATAACTGACAAGCCACAAATCGAGTTGTTCAAGTTTCTGCTTCCAGCGTTTTTTATATTCGCGCATCCAATCGCGGTTCGATTCTTCGTCCAGCGCGTCAATTACGATTTTTACCAAATTATCCCGATACAAAACGCCTTGATGCCGACAATGTCCTTCGACTTTCTGCGTTTCGTAGCTTGCCGCGTCGAAATGCTCGACAATCTCCAAAACCGCTTCGGCTAACCATTCGGGCGGAACGTCGCGCCCGTCGTTAAATTGAAGCGGGAGCAGAATCTCGAAGCGGCGCAATTTGCTGTTCATAAGTGGCTTTGCCTTTGACGCTAAAAGAAATGTTTTGGTCGGCGAGTGCTTCGAGCGCAGCTTCGGGAACGAGATGCTCGCCGGATTTCAACACGCGCCCGGAAAAACGCCCGAGCAGAAAACCAAGAGCGCGTTTTTCGGTTTCGCGGTCAGGAAAAGTGATTGTTATCATAAATTTTCGGGCGCCTCCGTAAAGAAATTGTAACACCGATTATCGTTTATTTTAGCAATTTTGCTAATCAGCAAAAGCCACGCTCAATTGTTTGAGCGGCATAGATTTTCTCGCGTCTAATTCATCAACATTTTCGCGGCTAACGTATTCATACAAAATATCGCGCTGCTGCGGAACGAAACCGGCTTCGGAAATTTGATAGCGCAACTCTTTTTCGTTTGCCTGCGTGTCCGCGCCCGCCGCCGAGACCACGTTTTCTTCAATCATAATCGAACCCATATCGTCCGCGCCGAAACGCAGCGCAGTTTGTCCGAGACGCAAGCCTTGCGTCAGCCACGACGATTGAATGTGCTGAACGTTATCAAGAAACAGACGCGAAACGGCAACCATTTTTAAATAATCAACTCCGGTCGGCTCTTCCGTTATTTTGCGCCCCAAAGCAGTGTTTTCGCGCTGAAAAGTCCACGAAATAAACGCCGTAAATCCGCCGGTTTCGTCCTGCAAATCTCTGATTCTCTGCAAATGCCGGACGCGATGTGAAATGTTGTCGCCGATGCCGAACATCATCGTCGCTGTCGAGCGCAAACCCACTTTGTGAACCGCACGCATTACGTCGAGCCATTCCTGCGTCGAGCATTTAGTCGAAACTCTTTTGCGCACTTCGTCGTCGAGAATTTCACCGCCGCCGCCGGGCATCGAATACAAACCGGCATTTTTCAAACGACGTAAAATAGTTTCGTAATCGAGTTTGGAAATCAAAGAAATATTGTGAATTTCCGGCGGTGAAAAGCAGTGCAGTTGAAATGTCGGATATTTTGCGTGAAGCGTAGATAGGAGATTTTCATACCATTCGATATTAAAATCGGGATGAAGTCCGCCCTGCATCAAAATGCCTGTGCCGCCGAGCGCGATTGTTTCGTCAATGCGTTTTTCAATTTCTTCAATCGAATGAACATAAGTATCTGGCTTTCCCGGACGACGATAAAACGCGCAAAATGTGCAGACGACATTGCAGACGTTTGTGTAATTGATGTTGCGGTCGATGATGTATGTAACGACATCGGTCGGATTTTTCCGCATCCGAATTTCGTGCGCTGCTAAGCCGATGCGAACAAAATCGTTTGATTCTAAAAGCGCAGTCGCATCTTCGGCGGTTAATCTTTCGCTTGCCAGAGCCTTATCTAAAATCGGTTGAATATCGCTCATAAACTTTGCAAATTAAAAATCGAATTTGGCTTTTTGCCAACCAAACATCTATTTTAACTGATTTCGGCGGCTGTGAGAATTGATTTACAAGATTTGTGCCAAAAGATTATTGGACAATCGGGCTGGTGGTAACTTTCGTTCCGATTTTAATTGGCGGAAAAGGTATTTGATTGTATGATTCAGACTTGTTGTCGTAAATTCCTCCGTCGTAATTTTCCTTTCCGTTCTTATCAAGCACACGAAAAACAATGCCTTCCGATGTTTTTTCATTGACGCGCGTGATTTTGAGAATTTGGTCAAAATTATTTCCGGCATTGATTAATAAAAACAGCAAGTTTCTGGTTGCTCCTTGTTTCCTCCCGACATTGATTGAAACCGGCAAGGCGGAAACATCTGTCTCAAATTGGCAGCACGAAGCCGTTCTATTCTTAGTTTTCCAACGCTTGCCGATGCGCGTAATTTGCCCACTTATCGGCTTCTTGATAAATTTCAAATATTTTGGCGGAGCAAGAAATGAATTTTTTACATCGTTTTTTTTATCATCTACACGCCGCGCAAAGGTTCCGCATTCATCACACAATATTTTTCTAGGGAAACCGTTAAACTTGTCAAATCCGCCGTAATAATTGCCGAAGGAAGCGATTTGTTCTTTGTAAACTAAAAATTCCGCGTTTTTTACGGGAATCCAAATTCGAGGCGTTTTGACAAATCTTCTTCCTTTTCCTCGCATTTCTTGTTCGGGCGTGAAAATTACTTCTGAATTTTCATTGATTTCGACCTTTCCATAACTAAAGTCAACAATTAAATGTTGGTCAAAATAAGGAATTAAAATAAAGCCTTCTCTTGTTGACCAGCGAAGAAAATAACCCGAACCGTAGCCTATTTCTGCATAAGTTCCAGCTAGCTCGTTTTGCTCTGTTTTCAAAGCCTCGCCGATTTCATTCCAAAGCGTTTCCATCTTCTTTTTGTCTTCAGGCATTAATCCAACGAGAAAAGAAGATTTATTGTTTCCGAGTTTTGGCAGTTCCGGCTGCCACTCTAATTCAGAGTAATTCTTTTGCTGGGAGTTGATTGTCTGGAACAGAAAAAGTGAGAAGAAAAGGACGAAAGCGGATTTAATTATAGAATTTTTCATAACCCGAAGCCTTTGAGAAAAGTTAAAGCCATTATAACTCAATAAACTTCAAAGGCTTTAAACTTTTAATTAACCGATGCTTAAAAGCCAAGTCAAAATAAAGCTCCAAGCCTTTTCGCATTGATTCATCGATTTTATAAGAAATATTTTCCGACAGGTATTTCTTAAAATCTTCGCGCGCGAGGGAAATTTCGGTTTCGTAATTGGCGATAATTTCGTCCAGATGCTGCAAACCTTCGTCGAGCGCGCCCGCAAAATCAATTGTTCGCGCAACTTTGGCTCTTTCCGCGTTTGCCATCCACATAGCAAAAACAAAACCGAAACCGGTAAAACTTTTCCATATTTCGGCTAAATCAAATTTGCGATATTTGGTTTCGTCAATCGTCAATGCCGGGTCGCCGATGAGCAGAGCGCAATCGGAATCATTTAACATTTTCTGCAAATTTGGCTGGGCAATTTTCCAATCCGGTTCAAAACCCAAAAGCTCGCGGAAAACGATTTTTGTCAACGCGACGGAAGTTTTGGACGAAACGTCGAGCGAGACGGTTTTTACATCAGTCAAACTTTCGCCTTTTGTTAACAGACAAACGCTTCTGACCTTTTCTTTAGCGCCGACGCAAACTTCCGGCACAAGCAAAATGTCTTCGATTCGCTGATATTCGACGACCGGAACGAGCGCGGCGTCAACTCGCTTTTCACGTAAAAGTTCAGCCGAACGCGATGGTGCGTTGTCCATTATCAATTCAAACTCTCCGCGCCGCGAGCCGTATAAAAAACTCCAGACGAGCGGCGCGGTGTTTGAATAACTCGACGCGGAAATGCGCGGAACTGAATCTATAAGAGCAGCAGACATTTTATTGGGCTAAAACGTCTTGAAATTCAGGCATCCGGTCAATAATTTTTTTCGCAAATACGCATTGCGGTACGATTTTCAAATTATTTTTGCGGGCGAATTTTACGCCTGCTTCGACAAGTTGCTTGCCGACGCCTTTGCCTTTCAATGGGTCGTTAACTTCCGTATGGTCAATGATTATACGGTCTGTGCCCATTTTTCGGTAAGTCATCTCCGCAATCCGTTCGCCGTCTTTTTCGATAAAAAACGCGCCTTTCGTGTCTTGTTCTTCGTTTTGGATATTCATAATTGCTCCGCTGAAAGATAAATTCTTCTCTTACTTTATTTCTAACAAAGCGTTTTCGGTTTGCCAAATCTTGCTTGTCGAAAGCGGTTTAATTATGCTTATAAAAATATGAAAATCTATGATGTAACATTTCCAATCAGCGAGCAAACACCGGTTTACGAAGGCGACCCGAAAGTTAAAATCCAAATCGCGCATTGGATTGAAAAAGGCGACGCGGCAAACGTTTCGTATATTTCCTGCGGCGTTCACACGGCGACGCACGTTGATGCGCCAAATCATTTTATCGAAGGCGGAAAGCGAGTTGACGAACTTTCATTCGACAAGCTTTTGGGCAGATGCCGCGTCGTCGAATTGGACGAAAGTGTTATAGCGATTCAAGAAAAGCACGTTTCTAATTTACAAAATGTCGAGCGCGTTTTGTTCAGAACACGAAATTCAAAGTTTTGGAACGAACCGGAAAAAGGCTTTCGCAAGGATTTTACATATATCGAACCGGAAGCGGCGCGCGCGCTTGTCGAAAAGAAAATAAAACTCGTCGGCATTGATTATCTTTCAGTGGAAAAATTCGGCTCGACTGATTTCGCAACTCACGTTACGCTGCTCGAAAACGAAGTCGTGATTATCGAAGGGTTGGATTTGCGGGAAGTTTCCGCCGGAGATTACGAGCTTATTTGCCTGCCTTTGAAATACATCGGCGGCGCGGGCGACGGCGCGCCGGCGCGCACGATTTTAAGAGAAATCGAAAGATAAAATTATCGAATTCTTTAGCGGTTTTATGAAACGCACGGAATTTGTCAAAAAGCGGCGCGTGATGTCGCAAAAATCAATCGAAGAGTTAATTGAAACTTTGCGAAGCGAAGATTTGCAGACCAGATTTCTCGCTGAAATGTGTCTGCGTGACGCGACCGGAACTTGACTGAATTTTCAGCCAGCGAGTTCGCAGGCATCGAGAGAAGAAGCCATCGAAGAATGGCGCAAATGGTGGCGCGAGCGCGAAGGTAAATTCAAAAAGCGTTGGATAAGACCATAAAACTTACAGAGTTATTTATTTAACCGCCCGCCAACAACTAAAAAATTACTCGTCGCATCAAACTCTGCAAAACCGTTCGACTCTAAGGAGTTTTTATGCTTTCTTTGTCAACCAAAATTTCCTTGTCGCTTATTTTTATTTTTTCTTTGCTTGTCGTTTCGGTAACTGCGCAAAAGCCTGCTTCGACGCCGCCTCAGGAAGAGGATACGGAAAGAATTTTCACCGAAGAGATTAAGTTAAACGTCAACGCTTTCGACCCGGACGGAAAATTTGTCGCCAACGTTAAAAAAGAAGATTTGGTGATAATGGAAGACGGGCGCATCCATCAGGCAAGCAGCCTTCGCCGGATTCCCGCCAACGTTTTGGTCGTGATGGACACGGGCGGCGAGATGCGCGCGGCAAAAAGTTTGACGCAAACGCGCGAGACGGCGAAAAGTTTTATCAATGCCTTAAAGCCGGAAGATTCAGTGACGGTTATGCAGTATAACGACCGTGCGGAAATCATTGCCGAATGGACGGATAAGGCAAATGCGCTTAAATTTCTTGCCGGCAAAGCTAATTTCGGAAAGCGTTCGATGCTCTACGACGCGCTACAGACGGCGACGAGATTTTTGCAAAATTCCGCACTCGAAAATCGTCATCTCGTTTTGATTACAGACGGTACGGATAGTTTGAACAATTTGACCGAACGAGATGCGGCAATGCAAAATCTTTTGAAAACCGACATAAACGTTCACGTTATCAGCTACACACAGATGGAGCTTGCCGACATCGAACCGCGCACGAAAGGCACTACAAAAACTCCGCCGCCGAAAGCCGTCCCGGACGAAGTTACGGCAACTTTGCCGCTTGGAATCCGCGATATGAACCGCGCGGTGCGCATTTTAACAATGAATACCGACAGGGAATTTCTGAAAAAGATGCGCGAGCGGAAAAAATCCCTGGCAGACGGCGAAAAATATCTCGCCGCGCTCGCTAAAGATACGAACGGAGAGTTGATTTTGCCTGTGTCGAACGAAGAAATGATAGAAAAAACCGCACTGGTCGCCGGTTTTATTGATTCGAGTTATGTCGTAACTTACGCGCCGAAACGCGCTCTGAAAGAATCTCTAAACGGCGAAGTGCGAAACATCGAAGTTTCTTCGCGCCGTCCAAATTTGCAAATAGAAGCGCGCCGCAAACTGATTGTTGCGCACAGCGATAAATAAAAAGTGCCGCAAATAAAGAACAATTAAATTAGAAGGCTGTTTTAATCGATTAACTCTTTAACACGGGTTTCCACGGTTTCCTGAATCGCCCGCAAATTCTCTTTCGTATCGGCTTCAAAACGCAAAACTAAAATCGCCTGCGTGTTTGAAGCGCGAACCAAACCCCAGCCGTTTTCAAACAAAATCCGCGCGCCGTCAATTGTAATAACCCTGTTGGTTTTTGCAAATTCGCCAGCTATTCGCTGCACGACAGCGAATTTCTTTTCTTCGGCACAATCAACGCGCAATTCAGGCGTCGAAAAAGTTTCGGGCAAATCGGAAAGCAATTCCGACAAAGTTTTATCGGTGTTTGAAAGAATTTCCAAAACTCTCGCACCCGCGTAAGTCGCGTCGTCGAAGCCGTAAAATCTGTCTGCGAAAAAGATGTGTCCGCTCATTTCGCCCGCAAGCGCCGCGCCGGTTTCCTTCATTTTCGCTTTTATCAAAGAATGTCCGGCTTTCCACATAATTGGTTTTCCGCCGTTTTTTTCAATATCGTCAAAAAGGTTTTGCGAGCATTTTACTTCGGCGATAATTATCGAATTCGGTTTTTCGAGCAAAATGGCGCGCGAAAGCAAAACCATCAACTCATCGCCCCAGATTATTTCGCCTTTTTCGTTTATTACACCGATCCGGTCGCCGTCGCCGTCGAAAGCGATTGCTAAATCGGCATTCGTTTCTTTGACTGCTTTTATCGCATCCTGCAAATTTTCGACAACCGTCGGGTCTGGATGATGATTCGGAAAATTTGAATCCGGCTCGCAAAAAAGTTTGACAAGTTCGACGCCTAATTTTTCATATATCGGAACGCCCGTTACGCCGCCCATTCCGTTTCCGCCGTCGACGACGACTTTTAATTTTCGTGCGCCGAGATGTATCCCTGATAAAATATCCTGTTCGTAATCTTTTAGAACTTCGATTTCTTCGGTTTTGCCTTTGCCGCTTGAAAAGTTTCCGTAAAACGCGATTTCTTTTATTTCCTGAATTTGCGCGCCGAAAAGCGTCTGTTTTCCGAGACAAATCTTAAACCCGTTGTGGTCGGGCGGATTGTGCGAGCCGGTAATCATCACGCCTCCGTCAACCGCTTTTGTAAAAACCGCAAAATACAAAACCGGCGTCGGAACTTTACCGATTAAAACGGCATCGCAGCCCGAAGCGTTCAAACTTTCGATAAGCAAATCACGAAAGCGCGGCGAACTCACTCTGGCGTCAAAACCGATTGCGATGCGTTTTGCGCCGTTTCGATTGAAGAATGTGCTGATGGCTCGTGCTAAAATGGAAACGGTTTCATCGGTTAAATCCTGTCCGACGATGCCGCGAATGTCGTATTCTCTGAAAATGTTCGGATTCATACACTTAAAAGTAAAAAGTAAAAAGTAAAAAGGCAAAAGTCGAAAGTCGAAATTAAGCGTAAGGGGATATAACTTTCCCGTTTGACGGCAAAACGACCGACTATTGACAATAATTTTTTCTAAACGTTCAATCCATTTTACTTTTCACTTTTGCCATTTTTGCTATACTCTCAATTTATGTTCGGGCAACAAGCGGTTGATGAACAGCATCGAAACCTATCGGTCGTTTCGCCGATATATCAATAAAATCAGTTATGAAAAATTTATTCAGGTTTGTATATTTTGCAGGTTTATTATCTGTTTTCAGTTTGGTCGTTCCGGCGCAAACGCCGCGTCCTGGCGCGACTCCGCCGAACAGCGGCGATGACACCGGCGCAGTTAAAATTTTTGAAGTGCGTCTGCCGGTTACGGTCGTCGATAAAAAGAAAAACAAAAATCTCATTACCGGTCTGTCACGCGGCGATTTTAACGTTTTTGAAGACGGCGTGCAGCAGGAAGTTACATATTTTACCGATGAGAAGACAAATCCGCCCGTGTATGTAGGCGTCCTGATGGATACTTCGCCTTCGACCGCCGGGAAAATGGATTTTTCCAAACAGGCTGCCAAAGATTTTATTTATACCGTCATCAGACTTCGGAAAGACAAAGCGGCATTTATGACGTTCGACAACGAAATCAATCTGCGGCAGGATTTTACGGACAAACTCGACCTTCTCGAAAAGGCGGTCGATAAAGTAAAAAAAGTCGGCTCGTTTACCGCACTTTACGATGCCGTCTGGCAATTTTCCGATGAAAAACTCCGCAACGCGCCGGGCAGACGAGTTATCGTCATTATCACTGACGGCGACGATACCTTCAGCCGCGCGGATTTGAAAGATGCGGTAGATATTGCGCAAAGAACCGAGACGACAATTTTCGCCATCTCGACAAAAGGCGGATTTCTGGGAAGTGTGCCGGGCGTCGAAGCCGGAACGGTGAAAGACGCAGGCGACAAATATTTGACCGCGTTGTGCGAGCAGACCGGCGGCGCGGCGTTTTTTAGCGGTGATATGCTCAGTTTAGAGAAATCCTTTGCGAAAATTTCACAAGAACTACGCTCGCAATACATCATTACCTATCGCCCCGCAAATCAAAATTACGACGGCAAAGCACGCAAAGTCGAAGTTCGTTTTACCGACAGAGACAAAGTTAATCAATATAAAATTCGCGCGAAAACAAGTTACCGCGCCGTTAGAGATAATTTGAAATAACCGAAAACGGAAAGTGTACGATGAAAAATTTCAAGAAATTTGCAGTTTTGTTATTCGGCTTGTTGTTTGCGGGCGTTTCATTGATTGGGTTTGACGTTTCGCGCGCTCAAACAAGCAAACCGCAAACGGTTAATCCGCCGAGCAGCGCGACGCCCGCTCCGACGCCTCCGGTTGAAGAAGACACCGATGAAGTTATCAAAATTGATACGGAAGTTGTCAACGTGCTTTTCACAGCTCAGGACAGAAATCGCCGTCTGTTGACGGATTTGAAACAATCCGACATAAAACTTCTCGAAGACGGACAACCGCAGCAAATTGTTTCTTTCACCCGACAGGTTGATTTGCCGCTTTCGCTGGCGATTTTGATTGATACTAGCGCGTCGCAGGAGCGAACTTTGCCGGATGAAAAGTCGGCGGCAAAATCCTTTATCGAATCGGTTGTCAGACCGTCAAAAGATGAAGTTTCGATAATTTCATTCACGGGCGAAACGACGCTCGAACAGGGAATGACCAACAATATCGCCCGCCTCAGCCGCGCTGTCGACCGTGTGGAATTTGTTCCGCCATCAGGTTACATCGGCGGCGGAGTTATCGCCGGCGGCACGCCGCCAATTTCCGGCGCAAATCAAGCCGCAGTCGGTTCGACGGCGATTTGGGACGCTATTTGGGTTACGAGCGAAGATGTTTTAAAGACTTCGCCCGAAAAAACACGGCGCGCGATAATTTTGCTTAGCGACGGCGTAAACACCTACGGACAGAAGAAATTGGACGACGCCGTGCAAGCTGCTCTGCGAAACGAGGCAGTGATTTACTCAATCGGTGTCGGCGACGATTTTCAGTTTCAGGGCGTCGAAGAAGGGACGCTCAAGAAAATCTCGGAGCGCACCGGCGGTCGCGCTTTTTTCCCGCGCGACGAAGCCGAATTGCGCAGAGCCTTTACGCAGATTCAGATTGAAATGCGTTCGCAGTATGCAATCGCCTACGAGCCTTTAAATCAAAAACGCGACGGCTCCTACCGCAAAATCAATATTCAACTAACCAATCCCGAACTCAATAAACAAAAAATATCGCTAACGCACCGGCAAGGTTACTTTTCCAAAACCGAAGCCAAACAGCAGACCAAAAAATAATTTCACAAACATTCAAATTCAAACAATCTACGGTTAGTTTTTATCGTCAAAGATGAAAACTAACCGTTTTTGTTTTAGAATGAAAAGCAAATGGTAAACGGTAAACGGTAAATGAAAGACGATTTCTTCTATTCACCATTTAGTATTTACCATTAACAATTTATGGAACTCGAAAAAGCATACAATCCAGCCGAAGCCGAAAGCACGCATTATAAATCCTGGGAAGAGCGCGGGTGCTTTGCACCGGAGATAAACGAAAATCCGAATGCCGAAGCATTTTCAATCGTCATTCCGCCGCCAAATGTAACGGGCAGTCTGCATATGGGACACGCGCTTCAACATACTTTGATGGATGTTTTGACGCGCCGCAAACGAATGCTCGGTTACAAAACTTTATTTCTGGTTGGCGTTGACCACGCGAGTATTTCGACGCAGCTAATGGTTACGCGCGCCCTGAAAAAAGATGAACACAAAACGCCGCAGGACATCGGGCGCGAAGCGTTTATGGGAAGGGCGTGGGCTTGGAAAAACAAATACGGCGGCACGATTACCAATCAAATTCGACGCGAAGGTCTGTCGGTTGATTGGTCGCGCGAACGTTTTACGATGGATGAAAATTTGTCGAAGGCGGTTTCGGAGGTTTTTGTACGGCTTTATGGAGAAGGCTGGATTTATCGCGGCAAACGAATAGTCAATTGGTGTCCGCGTGATAAAACCGTACTTTCGGATTTGGAAGTCAAAGAAGAAACGAAAAAAGACGGCAAACTTTTTTATCTGCAATATCCGGTGAAAAACTCGGACGCTAAAATCACGGTTGCGACAACTCGACCGGAAACAATGCTTGGCGATACAGCGGTTGCAGTTAATCCGAAAGACGAAAGATATAAAAATTTAATTGGGCAGACAATCGAACTTCCGTTAACAAACCGCGAAATTCCGATTATTGCCGACGAATATGTTGACGCTGAATTTGGAACCGGCGCGGTAAAAATCACGCCCGCGCACGACCCGAACGATTACGAGGTGGGGCTGCGTCATAATCTCGAACAGCTAAACGTGATGAATGACGACGCGACGATGAACGAAACGGCGGGCAACGATTTCGTCGGTCTCGACAGATACGCGGCGCGCGAAAAGGTTGTCGAAAAATTTGATGAACTCAGCTTGCTCGAAAAAATTGACGATTACGAAATGGTTTTACCCGTTTGCGAACGCTGCAAAACGGTCATCGAGCCGTTTTTGTCGGAACAGTGGTTTTGCCGAATGGACGAGATGCGCGATTTGGCTCTTGATTTGATGAAACGAGAAGGCGCGCCGCATTTTTATCCGCAAGTTCCGCACGAAAAAGTTTATATGACATGGCTTGAAAATCTGCGCGACTGGACAATCTCGCGTCAGCTCTGGTGGGGACATCAAATTCCGGCGTGGTATGACGAGAACGGAAACGTGATTGTTGCGCGCACAAAAGAAGAAGCGGTTGAGCGAGCCGGAACGGAAAATTTAACGCAGGACGCAGACGTTTTAGACACGTGGTTTTCGTCTGCACTCTGGTCGTTTTCAACCCTGGGCTGGAACGGTGAAACGACCGAAACCGAGGACTTGAAAACATTTCACCCGACCGACGTTTTAGTTACGAATCGAGACATTATTTTTCTATGGGTTTCGCGGATGGTGATGACCGGCTTGAAATTCATCGGCGAAAAACCGTTTGAAGATGTAATTATTCACGGAACTGTACTTGATAAAAACGGTCAGCGAATGTCGAAGACGAAAAATAACGGCATCGACCCGCTTGACGTTTTCAATAAATACGGCGTGGATGCAACTCGTATGACTTTAGCGGATTCGGCAACGGGCATCGATTTTGCCTGGCGCGATGAAAAGGTTGAATCGTTTCGCAATTTCGCCAACAAAATCTGGAACGCAACGCGCTTTTGTCTATTGAACAGCGACGGCGCTCAGGTTGATTATTCTTTTATCAATCCGAAGGCAGAAGTCAAAGAAATCAAACAAACGCTCGGCGACGAGTTAAACGAACTAGACGAAGAAGATGAAGAGTTTTTAGATAAAATTAAACCGGAATTTGCCTTTGATAATCCAAAAGAAAATCTGTCGCTGGCTGATAAATGGATTATCTCACGGCTTAATAAAACCGCCGTGCAAGTCAATAAATCGCTCGATAAATACGATTTTCACGAAGCCGTGCAAACGCTTTATCATTTTTTCTGGGACGATTTCTGCGATTGGTATATTGAGCTGGTCAAAGACGAAATCACGGCAAGCGAGCCAAATGTTAAAAGAGACGCGGCGCGCTCGCGCGTCATCACCATTTTAGAACAATCTCTGCGTCTGCTTCACCCGTTTATGCCTTTTTTAACTGAAGAACTCTGGCAAAAACTGCCGGAAGTTTCGAGCGATTTGCACAATGACGCTTATAAAAATGCGAAACAGACAATAATGCTCGCTGATTTTCCAATGGGCGATGCGGCAATGATTGATGAGCAAGCTGAATCCGAGATGCAAGCCGTCATTGATTTAATATCGAAAACGCGCAATATTCGCGCCGAAATGAACATCAAACCGAGCGACCGCACGGCGATTCACGTTGCCGCAAACGCGGATTTACAAAAAGTTTTCAACGAAAATCAAGCACAGATACTGAAACTGGCGCGCGCATCCGAATTAAACCTCAATGAAACCTTGGACGTACCGCGCGCGTCGGCAAAAGCCGTTCTCGCAGGCGGCGCTGAAATTGCCGTTCCGCTCGAAGGCTTGATTGATTTTGCCAAAGAAAGCGAACGCCTCGAAAATCAATCGAACAAATTAAATGCTGAAGGCGAACGCCTAAAAAACCAACTTGCCAATCAAGGTTTCGTCGAAAAAGCGCCGCCCGAAAAAGTTGCTGGATTGCAGGCGCGCGTCGCAGAAATTGAACAGCAAACAAATGCGTTAAAACAAAATCTGGAGGCTTTGAAATAATATAAACAAACTTAGCTTTGTTAAATATCAAAATCGAAGCGCCGAAAACCATTGAACAATAAAAAATGAGTTGGCTTGATAACGGCGAAATTTTAGGACAAATCGGCGAGTTTCTGCGCGAAGACATCGGGCGCGGCGACATTACTACGCAGGCGACCGTCGCGCCGGACGTGCGCGGAATGGGAAGATTTTTGGCGAAAGAAGATTTGGTAGTGTGCGGTTTAGAAGTTGCCGAAGCGGTTTTTGCGCATCTCGACCCGGAAAACCCTGAAATCGAAGCGATTGTGTCCGAAGGCGATGAAGTGAAAGCGGGAACTGTTTTTGCCACGCTTAAGGGTTTTGCCGACGTTTTGCTGGCTGGCGAGCGCGTCGCGCTGAATTTAATTCAGAGAATGAGCGGTGTGGCGACTTTAACGCGCCAATATGTCAAAGCGATAGAAGGCACGAACGCGCGTATTGTGGACACGCGAAAGACGACGCCCGGTCTTCGGCTGCTGGAAAAATACGCAGTAACCATCGGCGGCGGAAAAAATCATCGGCTCGGACTCGACGACGGAGTTTTGATAAAAGACAATCACGTAGCGCTTGCCGGCGGCATCACTGAAGCGATTACGATGGCGAAAATCAAAGTTGGACATCTGCACAAAATTGAAGTCGAGATTGGCAATTGGGCGCAGCTTCGAGAAGCGGTCGAAGCAGGCGCGGATATTATAATGCTCGACAATCAAACGCCGGAAGAAGCCGAAAAATTAGTCCAGATGTCGCGCCAATTAAACCCCCACGTTTTGATCGAAGCCTCGGGCGGAATGGATTTGGACAAGGTGAGAAATTTTGCCGAAGCAGGCGTTGATTTAATCAGCGTCGGCAGAATAACGCATTCGGCAAAAGCGGTTGACATTTCCTTTAAGATACAGACGATATGAAATAAATGGTTAATGGTTGATGAAAGAAGTTGTTTTAAGCTAATCAATTACCGTTTGCCGTTTATCATTTTCCCGGTTTGTCAACAACAGCATTTCGTGCGTCGGTTTGATAAAAGGCGCAAACCAAATCAATATGGCTGAAATAATAATCGCAATCGTGCAGGCAATTCCGCCTTCGATGCCGTAATCACCGCCGGTAAATAACTGAACGCCTTTGTCGGTTTGCTGCATCAACGGCGCGGTCGTCAAAGTTGTAACGCCGCTGACGGGAATTCCGAAAAATGCGCCTTGCAGCCAATTCCACGCCAGATGAATGCCGAACGGAAACCATAGATTGCGCGTTTTCAAATATGCGATTGCAAACCAAATGCCCGCCAGTATTGTGTTTGCGGTCGAAAGCCAACCGGCGTTTTGATTGTTTAGATGCGCCGAAGCGAAAAACAGGGAAGTCATTGCAATTGCCACCCAAGCCAGATGCGCGCGCGCAAATGTCTGCAAAATATAACCGCGAAAATACGCTTCTTCAGCCGCTGCGGCGATGATGAAAACCACGAGCGAACCCCCCAAGGTTGAAAATATCGCCGAACTGTCAGAAGTTTCATATATTTGCAGCCGCATTCCGCCAAGCAGAATTGCCAGCAAAACCGCAATCGCAATCGAAGCTGCGCCGATTATTAAACCCGAACCGAAATCACGCAGCCAATTTTTTGTAAACCACGCGCCTAACGCTCGAAACGGCAAACCTTCCAAAAACTTCCCGCACAGCCAGCCGAAAAAAAGCGCGAGTGAAAGCAAGATAAAACTCGGTACAACAAACGAAAGCACGCCGCCCTTCTCATAGGGGATTGATAAATTTCTGAGAAAAAGCTCGATTCCCAAACCAAATGGAAAGCCAAAAGCTACAAACAAAAGCTGAAAAATCAGAAAACGCAAACCGCTTCTAATTCGTCCGTGTTCGTTAAAGAAAAAGTTTGTAAATTTTGTAGAGTTTTTAGAATTTACGAAATTGTCGCGGCTAATTTCGTCCGAGCGGTTTTCAGAAGTTTCGCGGTTCATAAAGTTTATAGAGTTTATAGAGTTTTTAGAGTAAAATGCAAATTCTACAAATATTTATGAACGCTGCAAACTCTGCAAACCCGAAAATCTCGAAACGCCGCGCGCCGTGGTTTCTCGGCGCGTTTGTCGGAGTTTTGCTGCTTCTGCTCGTTCTGCTGCAATCGTCGAATTTGTGGAAAGAACTGGAAGTTCAAACAGCCAGCGATACACTTCTGCTTTACGCGCTTTCGTCGCTGAATTTTTTTGCGTTCGTAATTTTCGGCTTTATTTTCGTCCGCAGCCTTGTGAAACTTAGCCGCGAGCGGCGCGCTTTTAAACTCGGCTCGAAAATCAAAACCAAACTTCTGATATATTTTTTCGCCATTTCGCTTTTGCCGATAATGGCGATGGCGGTTTTTTCCTATCTGTTTATGAATCGCGCGCTCGACCGTTGGTTTACGGATATTCCCGAAAATGTCATCCGCGAAGCGCGTCGCGTCCAGAATCAATCTATCGAAGACCAATCGGAAAAATTGCAAAAAACCGCCAATATGCTGGCGACGGCTTTGGAAAAACAAAACTTAAGCGAAAAAGATTTGCAGACGATCGTAAAGGCGGGAAACTTGACGCGCCTCGAAATTCTTTCGGAAACGGGCGAAATTCTTGCCGCGAGCGAGAAAAATCTGGATGCTTCGCAGCGAGTGGAATTAGACAAAACGCTCGCGGTTGTTCATCAAAAAAAGCTGACCGAAAGAATTTTAGTTGACGGCAGAGATTTCGACGTGGCGGTCGCGCCGTTGTCCGATGGTCAAATGCTGGTCGTTGTGCCGGATTTTCGACCGGCGAAAAATGTTTCGCAAATGGTCGAAAACTCTTTGATTGATTTTGAAGAACTCAAACAAAAACAAGTCACTGTTCGGCAAATCGGTCTTTTGACACTCGGCGTTTTGACGTTTCTCTTGATTTTCGCTTCGAGCTGGACGGCGTTTTACATCGCGCGCGGTTTGACTCTGCCGATTCGAGCCTTAGCCGAAGGCGCGGACGAAATCGCGCGCGGAAATCTGGCGCATCGAGTTGATGTTTTTGCGGAAGACGAACTCGCCCTGCTCGTTTCGACCTTTAATCAAATGTCTGCGAAATTGGAAGAAAACTCCGCCGAACTGCGCGAACGGCGCAAATACATCGAAACGGTTTTGCAATCGCTTTCGACCGGCGTTATTTCGTTCGACGGCGAAAATCGCGTTACGACGATAAACAAAGCCGCCGTTCAAATGCTCAAACTCGAAGACGCAAATTTTGCCGGATTTGATTTAAAACAACTTGTCAACGAAGAGAATTGCCAGGTTTTAGAGAGACTTCTGACGCGCGCCAAACGTGCCGGTCGAGCGAGCGAGCAAACGGTTTTGCGCAGGGAATTTACTGACGGAAGCAGCCATAACGACAGCAATAATGGCGGCGCTTCTGAAGCCGACGCGCATTTGCCGGTTGCGCTGTCGGCTGCGGCTTTGCCGAAAATCGTCGGTGATGAAACGGCAGCGGCGTCTGCGAGCGGCGCGGTTCTGGTTATCGAAGATTTGTCAGAACTTATCGCAGCCCAGCGCGCTTCGGCGTGGCAGGAAGTTGCCCGGCGAATGGCACACGAGATAAAAAATCCGCTGACGCCGATTCAGCTTTCGGCAGAACGTATTGCCAAGAATTTAGATAGAAATTCGTCATTTATACTTCGTTCTTCGTCAATCGCAAATGAAGCTGAAAATCCGAATTCAAATGGCGAGGGACAATTAAAAAAAGTTATAAAAGACGGAACTGAAACAATTTTGCGCGAAGTCTCGAGTTTAAAATCAATGGTTGACGAGTTTTCACGTTTTGCGCGCTTGCCAAATGCGAAACTCGAAAATGGTAAATTAAACGATATTATCACGCAATCCGTCGCGCTTTATGAAGACCGTTTCTCTGACGTGGAAATCGTTTTGACTTTGGCGGGAGACCTTCCCGACGCGATGCTCGATGACGAACAAATGCGGCGCGTTTTTGTTAATTTAATCGAAAATTCGATTGAAGCGTTTGCGGAATCTCAAACGAATAAAAAAATATTTATAAAAACTTTCCACAACGCGGCGCGCGATTTAATCGTTGCGGAAGTAGCTGACAACGGCGGCGGTATTGCGCCAGCCGGTTTTCAAAAACTTTTTCAACCATATTTTTCGACCAAAGGACGCGGAACCGGTTTGGGTTTGGTAATTGTGCAGAGAATCGTCGGCGAGCATCGCGGTCGGATAAAAGCGGTTTCCAACAAGCCTTCGGGCGCAAAATTCATAATCGAGCTTCCGGTTTCGGCGCAGTAAAAACTAGCAGACAATTGATGGGAAAAACAAAAATCATTTTAATCAAAACTGTTTGCGACGGGCGTTTACAGTTTAACTTTTAAATTGTTCTGCGCTATACGGACGTAAGCTAAAGCGTGAACTCTAAAGGATGTTTATTCGTCAGATTTCTCGCGCGCAAGTTTCTGAACAATCAAATCCGCCAGTTGCGGAGCGATTTTTTTGCGGATGATTTCTTCGATTGCTCTGTCGGAAAGTTTTTCGATGACTTTTGCCGCGATTTGGTCTATCGTTTCGGGCGATAGATTTGCAAACTGCACGGTTTCAAATTGCGATTCAGAGGATGTCTTTGACGTTTGTAAAGTGTCGTACAGTTGAGCGTTGTTTGTTTGACTATCACTTGTTTGTTGTGCCTGCGCTTGCTGCTCGTGCCGAGCCGAATCGGTTTTAAAAGCCGGGATCGTTTCACCAAAGGCTGCATTTTGATTGTTTGCATTTTCTTCGAGCGTCGCCGTGTCGCGTTCGCCGGAAACCGACTGTATCTCGCGCATTTCTTCGGCGTTCAAAGGTTGTGTTTTTGCCCAATCCCTTTCTTCGGTTTCGTAATTTACAGAGTTTTCAGACGGTTTGCTGACGGAAATTTGAGAAAAATCTTTGGTAGAAAAACCGGAGGAAAACTTTTCCGCTTCGGCGGCGGGTAAACTTCCGATTTGATTGGTCAGAATCGTTTCGTCGTCCATTCCGACGTCACCAAAGCGCGTCGTTTTATCGCTGTTTTGATTCGACCCGGCTAAAGTTTGGTAACCGTTGACTGAAGAGGTTTCCGTATTTGAATTTGGCAGAACGGAAACGGTTTGGCTGTTTGTCTCGGTTTTATTCGTAGCGTCGAGAAGACCGGAAACTTTGCTGACAAGTTGGCGTATTGATTGAAATGGCTTTGTCAGATAATCGTCCGCACCGACGCGGCGTGCTTCTGCTTCGTCAAACGGCTCGAACGAACCGACCAGCAAAATGACGGGAACATGCCGGGTTTCATCGTCCTGCTTTATCATTTCGCAAATTCGGTAACCGTCCAAACCCGGCATATTAACGTCGACCAACACCAAATCGGGAACGTTTTCGACGAATCTTTCCATCGCCGCATCGCCGTCGCCGACGGTGATAACCTCGATTCCTTCATCGGCAAACGTCAGATTGACAACTTTTTGAATCGTTACCGAATCGTCTGCCAGAAGTAATTTGCGTTTAGCCACAGGCGGTTTTGCTCCGTTCGAATTACTGAAAGATTTTCAGGAAATATAAAGTTTATTCGTCTTGAAAACTATCATTTGGCTCGGCTTACGTCAAGAAAATGAACCTTTAAATTTGCGCTTTAATTTTTTGCCAAGCAACTTCCAAGGTTTTGAAACTGCAAAGCAATTAGCGAATGTTTTTTAATTCAGCCGCAAGTTTGATTGCCGCTTTCATGCTTGAAGCGTCCGCTTTGTTTTTTCCTGCGATGTCGAGCGCCGTTCCGTGGTCAACTGACGTTCTGACGAGCGGCAGACCGAGCGTTACATTGACTGACGCGCCGAACGACAGACATTTGACAGCAATCGTCGCCTGGTCGTGATAACAGGCAATTACGACATCGAATTCACCTCTGAATCCGCGCAAAAAAATCGTGTCGGGCGAATACGCGCCGGAAACGTTAATACCGAATTTTTCTTTACACTCTGCGATTGCCGGAATAATATCATTTTCTTCTTCACTGCCAAACAAACCTTTTTCGGATGCGTGCGGATTGAGTCCGGCGACCGCAATACGCGCGTCTTTTTTTAATAGTCTGGAAATTTCATGGTGAGAAAATTTTATCAGTTCAACCAAATTTTCTTTTTTCACCAAATCGATGGCATCGAGCAGAGAAACGTGCGTCGAAAGCAAAACGACACGCAGGTTTCCGGCAAAAAAACTCATCGCAAATTCTTTTGTGTCGGTTAATTGAGCGAGGAATTCCGTATGACCTGGAAAATTGTAACCGCCCAGAGCAATCGCTTTTTTACTAATCGGCGCGGTCGCAATCGCGTCAATCTTCTTCTCGCGCCAAAGCCTGACTGCCGCTTCGATATATTCGGCGGAAGCCCGTCCGGTCAGAGCGGATTCTTCGCCCGCGATTACTTCGCCGGAAAGATTGTTTAAATTATAAACGAGCGTTTGGTTGGGATTTTGCGTAGAAATTTCGTTTGCTTCGACAAGCTCGAACTTTAAATCGAGTTCCTGTGCTGTTTTCTGTAAAAATGCGGCATCGCCGATAATAATCGGCAAACAAAACTTTTTTATATTTTCGTCGGTGAGAGCTTTGAGAAGGATTTCCGCGCCGATTCCGGCAGCGTCGCCCATCGTTATTCCGATACGCGGCAAAGGTAGATTCGGATTTGATTCTTGTCTGGTTTTTTCGTTCGGTTCGCCGTTCACGAAAATTATTTTATAACGGCTTTTTCAAAAGTAAAAAAGCAAAAAGGCAAAAGGTAAAAATTCATTTGGTTAAACGAAAATGTTTAGCACGAATGATTATTCACCTCTGCCCTTTTGCTTTTACCTTTTCTAATCCGCTTGCCGACGAATAAATGTCGGAACATTTATATCTTCTTCTTTTTTCATCTCTGCAGGGTTGTAAGCTGGGGCGTTTCTATACGGCGTGTCGTTAATGTTTTCCGCCGGTTTGTTTATCTGCATCGAGAGCGACGCGCGATTATCAAATCCGGTGGCGATCACTGTAATTTTTACGTCGTCTTTCATATTTTCGTCAAACACCGTTCCGAAAATAATATTGGCGTCCTCGTCGGCTTCTTCGTGAATCAGAGAAATCGCTGCTTCAATCTCGTCGAGCGGCATATCTTTTGAACCCGTAATGTTGATAAGCGCACCGCGTGCGCCTTTGATTGAATTTTCTTCGAGCAGCTTGGAATCAATCGCCGCCTTCATAGCTTTGATAGCTGCGCCGTCGCCTGAGCCGTGTCCGATGCCCATTAAAGCTACGCCCATTCCCTGCATCACGGATTTTACGTCAGCAAAATCCAGGTTGATAATGCCCGGTACGGTTATCAAAGTGCTGATACCCTGGACGGCTTGCAGCAAGATATCGTCGGCGCGCCGAAAGGCTTCTATAATCGAGATTTTTTCTTCGACTTCTTTAAGTTTTGAATTAGGAATCGTAATAATTGTGTCAACACAGCCACGCAGTTCGGCGAGACCTTCTTCGGCTTGGCGCATACGTTTCTTGCCTTCGACGGTGAACGGTTTGGTAACGACGGCGACGGTCAGCGCGCCGAGTTCGATGGCGAGCGCGGCAATCACAGGCGCTGCGCCGGTTCCTGTTCCGCCGCCAAGACCAGTCGTTACAAAAACCATATCCGCGCCTTCCAGAACGTCCATTATTTTATCGGTGTCTTCAATGGCGGCTTGCCGCCCGATGTCCGGGTTTGCGCCCGCGCCCAGACCGCGCGTCAACTCACTGCCGAGTTGAATTTTTAGCGGCGCTTGCGAATCGTTTAAGGCTTGAACGTCCGTATTGACGACGATAAATTCGACGCCTTTGATGCCCGCTTCAATCATTCGATTGACCGCGTTGCTGCCGCCGCCGCCGACTCCGATAACGATGATTTTCGCGCCGGTAGTTACCTGCTCGTCGAAAGTCATTGTGATTGCATTTTTTTCCATTTGAAGACCGTTCGTAGTCATGATTTTTGATTCCTTTATAAATAAATTAAATAGCTAAAACTTGTCGCGGATGAACTTTCGAGAGAATTTGCGATTTCAACAATATATTGTGCCTATGGCGAAACAGCATACAACGATTTGGGGTAAAAATCTAGCCCGAATCTTAAATTTACCTAAATTTTTCTCGAAAGTTTTCAAACCAATCGGCAACCTTGCGCGAAGGCGATTTCCCGCCCGCCGAAGACCCTCGAATTTGCGCGCGCATCGAGGATAAAGCCAGCCCGCAGGCGACCGCCCATTCGGGACTTTGAACTTCGTCGAGCAGTCCGCTAAAACGGTTTCGCTCTAGAAATCCGAGACGTGTCGGTGCATCGAAAACCTGCTCGGCAATCTCGACCATTCCGCGGTTGAGCGAGCCGCCGCCGGTTAAAACCACGCCGCTTGAAATTTGTCCGCCGCCGCTGAAAACTTCCTGCGCGATAAGATGAAGTAGTTCGATAGCGCGCGGCTGCATAATATCGCACAAAATTTCTTTCGACAGTTGGCGCGTTTCCTGCCTGCCGACGGGTGTTATTTCAATTACTTCCTGACGTTCGCCGTCTTTCATCAAAAATCCGGCAACGCAGCCGTAAAAGTGTTTTATTTTCGTCGCTTCGGGAATTGAAACTCTAAGCCCGACGGCTATGTCTTTTGTAAAGTGCATTCCGCCAAACGGGAAAACCGCCGTGTGCTGTACAGCACCGCGCCGAAAAATCATCAAACTCGAAACTTCCGCGCCGATATTGACCAGCGCGCAGCCATATTCTTTATCATTGTCGGTCAGGGTGCCGCCCGCTGCGGCGAGCGGTTCGAGCATCATACCTTCGATTTCGAGACCAGCGCGGGTAACGGCTTTGACGATGTTTTGCCTACCCGCGCTCGGACTACTGACAACGTGAATCCGGCTTTCAAGACGTGCGCCGCGCATTCCGATGGGTTCAATAATTCCGTCCTGACCGTCAATAATAAATTCCTGCGGCAGCCGGTCAACAATTTCCCAACCGGCTGGAAGCTGCATCGCGCTGGCAGATTCGAGAGCGCGTTCAACGTCTTCGGTCATAATCTCGCGTCCGGCGCCCGCAACTGCGACGACACCGCTTTTATTTTCACCGCGCAAATGTTCGCCGGAAAGATTAACTGTTACCTGGTGAATTTCTAAGCCGCTCATCCGTTTAGCGTCTTGCGTTGCTTTTTTGATTGTTTCGGCAACGGCATCAGTCGTCGTAACAATACCGCGCCTTAAGCCCCGCGATTCCGCCGACCCGAAACCGACAACGTTCATCGTGCCGTCGTCGGACGGTTCGCCGATAACGCACCGAACACGGCTGGTGCCGATGTCTAAGCCGACTGCCTGTATTTCACGATTCATTCTTTTTCAATTACGAATTCGGGAAATGTATTTCGACATTTGTAATTCGTAATTCTCATTTCACCCGGAAACCCAAAGTTTCTTTTTGATTGCTTAGATTTACCGATTCAATTTCCTTTCCTCTGCCGACGATAATCTCCAAACCCTTTTGCAGACGCTTACCGAAGTTTTCTCTCGGCAAAGTAATCGTTACCGTTTCGCCTGAATCCGGCACGAGCGCCTGTGGTTTTTGCAAATCAGCCAGTTTTACGGCGGAAACTCGTTTTACAAGTTCAAAATTTTGCCATTCGTCAAGCATTTTCAGATAAATTTTTACGCGCTCCTGATTGTCTTTGACAGCTTTGTCGGTTTTATTTTCGTCCCAGCCAAGCATAAAAAACGGCGGACGCCCCTCACCTTTGCCGACCGCGCCGAGAATTACGGCGTCTTCGTCAGCCCAATAATCACCCGAATTTATTCGCACAACAGCGCGCGGTACTCGTTCGTTGATGTTAACGCGCAGACCGTCTGGCAAAATACGCGAAACGACAGCCGATTTAACAAGTGTAAATTTTTCTACATCTTCTTTTATCTGCGTCAAATTAGCATTCCAGACGCCGGATTTTTCAGCTTGGCGGCTGACCATTTTTTCAATGTCGGTTTTTGACAGACGAGTAATACCGTTGATATTGATTGTCTTAACGTCAAAAAAAGAGGAAGCTGCAACCGTCCGGTAACCTAAAAACGTTAAGAAACTGAGGCAAACGAAGATGCCAATGATAAAAACTAGCAAAACGAAAAAACCCGCCAAAGTTTCAGAACCTTTTTTCCGCGCGGTTGCGCTTCGTCTTTTCGTCGCCGTTCGACTTCTAATCGGTCTTTTTCGTATTTGTGTCGTCATAGATTTTTAAATTGCCATAGAGGAAACGGAGAACATCATTAAAAGATGCAAAAAGGAAAATGCAAAATTCATAATGGAATATCTTCCGTTTTTCCTTTTTCATTTTCCTTTTCTCTGTGTTCTCCGTTTCCTCCGTAGCCGGATGTTTTCAAAACTTCCAAAATCTCATCCGAAAGCCCCGTAATGCTTCCGGCGCCTAAAGTTATAACCAAATCGTTTTCCTGCAAATTTTCGACAACCTTTTCCGCCGCAGTTTCAATGTCGCCGATATAATTCACGTTTTTGTGTCCGTATTGCTTGATGTTTTCGGTCAAAACTTCCGCCGTGATACCCGCAATCGGCTGCTCGCTCGCCGCGTAAATATCCAGCACGTAAAGCACGTCGGCATTGTTAAAAGCGAGCGCGAACTCGTCCATCAATTCTTCGGTTCTGGTGAAGCGATGCGGCTGAAAAACCACGACCGTCCGTCGCCCGCCCGAACCGTTTTTCGCCGCCGACAAGGTTGCCACGATTTCCGTCGGATGGTGTCCGTAGTCGTCAACAACCGTAACTCCGCGCGCTTCGCCTTTGAACTGAAAACGCCGGTTCGCATTTTTGAATCTGCCGAATGCGGCAACGATTTTTTCAAACGGAACGTCGAGTTCCAAAGACACGGCGGTCGCCGCCAAAGCATTATAAACATTATGTTTGCCCGGCACAGGCAAGTTTATCTCACCCAAAACTTCCGTGCCTTTCCAAATTGTGAAAGTCGAGCCGAAGTTGTCGTTATAAACAATATTATGACCGGAAACGTCCGCCTGCGCAGTCATTCCGTAAGTTACGCGGCGGCGTTTGATGCGCGGAATAATAAGCTGCACATTCGGGTCATCCAGACAAATTACAGCCGCGCCGTAAAACGGAACCTTGTTGATGAAATCTGTAAAGCACTGCACAACATCGTCCATTCCTTTGTAAGATTCCATATGTTCTTTATCAATGTTCGTAACTACTGAAAGCGTAGGACTTAACATCAAGAAAGAACGGTCGCTCTCGTCGGCTTCGGCTACGAACCAATCGCTCGTGCCAAGTTTTGCATTCGAGCCGAGCGTATCGACGACGCCGCCGACAACAGTCGTCGGCTCTAACCCGGCATATCCGAGAATCGTCGCAATCATTGAAGTCGTAGAAGTTTTCCCGTGTGTTCCGGCAACCGCGACCGAATAAGGTTTTAAGGTCATCAATTCCGCCAACATTTCAGCGCGTGGAATGACGGGAATTTTGTGTGCTTTGGCGAAAACTACTTCCGGGTTATCTTCTTTAACCGCCGATGAATAAACGACGACCTGCGCGTCGCCGACATTTTCCGCTGCATGTCCTTCGTAAACAATCGCACCTAATTTTTCCAGGCGTTCAATATTTTTTGATTTCTTCACGTCCGAGCCGGAAATGCTGAATTCGAGATTGCACAAAACTTCGGCGATGCCGCTCATACCGATGCCGCCGATGCCGATAAAGTGAATGTTTTTTACGTGCCGAAACATTTCAATATATCGATTTTGGATTTTGGATTTTTTGAAATCTGCAATCTAAAATCATTTTTCCCTTTTGCCGAATTGTCAATAAATAAAAACTACATTCGCGTTATCTGCGTTTATATGCAGCTAATTCCTCAATTAAATCAACCGTAACCTCCGCAGCATCTCGCCGCGCCATCTTTCGCGCCGCCGTTTCCATTGCCGCTATCATTTCCGGCTTTTCAATCAAATCGGTAATCTCGCGGGCTAAAATTTCTCCGTTCAAATCCTTCTGCAAAACCATTCGCGCCGCACCTTTATTTACAAGTGCTTCGGCGTTTTTGCGCTGGTGATCGTCGGCGGCGGTCGGCAGCGGTATCATAATCGCGGCTCGTCCGGCGGCGCAAACTTCCGCGCAAGTCGTTGCGCCTGCTCTCGAAATTATCAAATCGGTTTTGGCAAATTCCGAAACCATATCAGAAATATAACGTCGAACTTTTGCTGTTTGCCAATCGTTTTCTGCGTAATCTTTTTCCACCGTTGCAAAATCCGTTTCGCCCGTCTGATGCGTTATTTGCAACTTATTTTTGAACACCTGCAAATGTTTCAAAGCGTCAATCATCGCGTTGTTGATAGCGCGCGCACCTTGTGAACCGCCGAAAATCAGCACCGAAAAGCTGTTATCATCTCTGGCTTTCGGCGCGATGTCAAAAAACTCGTGTCTGACTGGATTGCCGGTAACAACCGCTTTTTTGCCAAAGAATTTCACTGCATCGGGAAAAGCGAGCGCGGCTTTTGTAACAAAGGGCGCAAGCCTTCGATTTGTAAAACCCGGAAGCGCGTTCGAGTCCATAACAAGCGTCGGAACGCGCATCAAACTTGCCATCAAAAGAACCGGACCGGAAACGTAACCGCCTGCGCCGACAACCGCGTCGGGCTGAAAATCTTTTATCAAACGGCGCGCTTCAAGAAAACTTTTCGGCAAAACAAACAAACTTTTTAATTTTCCAAGAAGACCGACATTTTTTAGACCGGCACTGTTTATCAAAGAAAGTTTGAAGCCGTTTTCAGGAACGATTCTCGTCTCCAAACCTTTTGCCGTTCCGACAAATCCCACCCCGGAATTCACGTCGCGCCTTAGAATTTCTTTCGCAACGGCTATTCCCGGATAGATATGCCCGCCCGTTCCGCCGGCGGCAATGAGAACTTTCATAAATTCCTGTTTTCAAATTGCTCGCGCCTTTGTCAGTCTCTCGTGTCTATTCGGCATTCTTTCTGTTTCCATACTTTCCGCAACACTTTGCCCGGCGTATTGCGAAATGTTCAGCAAAATTCCGACGGCAAACAAGGTTACGATAATCGAAGAACCGCCGTAGGAAATAAATGGCAATGGAATTCCTTTTGCGGGCAGAATCGAAACGACGACGCTGATATTAAACAAAGCCTGCACGATAATTCCCGTGATAAGTCCGATTCCCAAAAGCATTCCGAAACGGTCGGGTGCGCTTAGAGCCGCGCGCGCGCCGCGCCATAACAGAAAACCGAAAGCCAGAACGACCGCAAGAGTTCCGATCAAACCGAGTTCTTCGCCGACAACCGCGAAAATAAAATCCGAATACGGATAAGGCAGATAGAAAAGTTTCTGCTGACCTTTAGCAAAACCTTCGCCCAAAATTCCGCCCGAACCGATAGCGTAAAGCCCTTGCACGACCTGATAGCTGCCGTCGCTGGCGTTTTCCCAGGGATTTATAAAAGCAAAAAGCCGTTTCATCCGCCACGGCGACAAAACCAGGAACGAAACTCCGATTAGTAAAAGAGTCCCGACTGTTACGGTGATGTGCGTCCATTTCGCGCCCGCCGCAAAATACAGGGTAACGAAAATCGCGCATAAAACCATCGCCGTTCCCAAATCCGGCTCAAGTAATATCAACCCGCCCAAAAGGATTAAAGCCGACGCGCACGGCAAAACGGTTTCTTTTATTTCGCCCACTAAATCTTCGTTTTTCGTCAGATAATAAGCGAGAAAAATCGGCAGCGAAATTTTAGCTATTTCCGACGGCTGAAACGACATTGCCGAGAATCGTATCCAACGCCGCGCGCCGTTGATTGGCGGAAAACCGAAAACCAAAAGCAGCAGAATAACCGTAATTGCCAAAACGCCGTAAGCAACTGTTTTATTTTCATAACGGCGATAATTTATTTTGCTCGTCAGATACATTACTGCTAAACCCAGCAAAGTGAAGCCAAACTGTTTGTAAAAATATGTAAATTGACTTTCGCCGTGCGTTTCTCTGAGCGCAATCATCGCCGACGCGCTGTAAACCATAATCGAGCCAAAAACGGCAAGACCGGCGGCAACCGCAAACATCAGCCAATCTATGCGAAGTTTTTTCACCATTCTTCCTAAGTTCAAGGTTCAAAGTTCCAAATTCAAAGTTTTCGGTTGAAATTACAACCTTGAGCTTTGAACCTTAAATTTTGAACCGATTTCCAAAACTTCCTGTTTAAAAACATTTCCTCTCTGTTCAAAACTTTTGAACATATCGAAGCTGGCACACGCCGGAGCAAGCAGAACCGCATCGCCCTTTTCAGCCGTTTCAAAACTTCTTGTAACTGCGTTTTTCATATCATTTGCGCGGACAATTTCAACGTGATTCCTTAATTGCCTTTTTATATTTTCGGCATCTTCTCCGATTACGACTAATTTCCGCACAGATTTTCCAATCAAATCGGCAAGCGGTGAATACGGAGCGTTTTTCCCGCGCCCGCCCAGAATTAAAATTATCTTGCCGTCGTCTTCGCTCAATGCTTCGAGCGCTTTCAATGTCGCGTCAACGCTCGTTGCCTTTGAGTCGTTGTAAAATTTTACGCCTTCGATTTCGGCAACAAACTCGATGCGATGCTCGACGCCTTTGAAATTTCGCACCGTTTCGCGCATCGAATCCGGCGCCGCGCCACACGCCAAGCCAGCCGCGAAACTTGCCAAAACATTTTCGACATTGTGCAAACCGCGCAGGAAAATCTCGTCGCGCGTCGTCAAAATTTTTTCTCGTCCGTTTGCGCGGCAGACCAAATCCCGTTCGCGCAAAAACAAACCTTCATCCAATTCTTTTTTAACCGAAAACAAAACAACGTTCGCTTTCAAATTGTTTGCCCAACTCGTCGTTATTTCATCGTCGGTATTCAAAATCGCTGCGTCTTCCGCCGTCTGATTCATAAAAAGACGATGTTTGGCGGTTGCGTAATCCGTAAAAAAATCGTAACGGTCAAGATGATTCGGCGTAACATTTAAGGCGACGGCGACGTTCGGGCGAAAATCTTTGATGGTTTCGAGCTGAAAACTCGAAAGCTCGACCACCGTCCAGGTTTTATCGGTCGAAGTTTCCGCCAGCGAAACGAGCGGCGTTCCGATATTTCCGCCGATTTGCGTTTCAATTCCGGCGTTTTTCAAAACCTCGCCGATCAAAGTCGTTGTCGTTGTTTTGCCGTTGCTGCCTGTAATTCCAACAATGCGACCTTTCAAAAATCTATAAGCAAGTTCGACTTCGCCGATAACTTCGCCGTCTTTGCGGTTGACGTAGCGCGCCGGAACTGCGCTGGTCGGAACGCCCGGAGAAATTACAACCAAATCAATCTGGTCAAGCAGCCAGGAGGGAATTTGCCCGTCGAGAAGTCCTATGTTTTCGGTTTTCAAAGAACGCGCGTCAATCGTCCATTCAGCAATCGGTTTTTTGTCGTGAAGCGCAACGATTGCGCCGCGCTTTGCAAGAAATCGAGCGGAAGCCGCGCCGGATTTTCCTGCTCCGAGAACTAAAGTTTTTCTGCCTTCTAAAAGCATTTCACTTTTTGTCCTTTATTTTTGCTCATCGTTTTTCACCGCAACTTCAATGTTGACAAACTCAACAACGCAAAAAGAATCGCCACAATCACGAAACGAAAAACAATTTTTGGCTCTTTCCAACCCGACATCTCGAAATGATGATGAATCGGCGCTGCACGGAAAAAACGCTTGCCGACTGCGGTTTTCGGGTTTTTCGTTAATTTGAAATACGATACTTGAATCAATACCGATATGGCTTCAATGATGAAAACACCGCCGATAAACGGCAATAGAAATTCCTGTTTCGTTAAAATCGCTACTGTTCCCAAAGCGCCGCCGATTGCCAGAGAGCCGACATCGCCCATAAAAACCTGCGCCGGCGGCGCGTTATACCACAAAAAACCCAAAGCCGCGCCGAGCATTGCGCCGCAAAAAACCGTTAGTTCCGCCGCTTCCGGTTTGTGCGTGATGTCGAGATATTCCGCCCAGCGTCGGTCGGCTGAAACGTAAGTCAGAGCGGTCAAAGCCGCCATTGCGATAAACGTTATACTCGAAGCCAATCCATCAATACCGTCGGTCAAATTCACCGCGTTTGACGAACCCAAAAGAACAAAAACGATAAAAATCAAATAAACCAGCGGGTAAACACAAGTTACGCACGGGTCTGTCAAAGCTGTCGCCTTGAAAAACGGAATGCTCAGATTCCACGGATAATTGGCGAAATACCAGAGACAACCCCAAACAACCAGAGCAGTCAGCAATTGCCCAAGTAATTTTTGCCGACCGGTCAAACCTTTACTGCGTTTTTTGACGATTTTTATGTAATCGTCCACAAAACCGATGACGCCGAACGCTGTCGTTGCACCGAGCGCGAGCCACAAATAAAGGCTGTCGAGCCGCGCCCAAAGAATCGTCGAAATAAAAACCGCGCCGATTATCAACACGCCGCCCATTGTCGGCGTTCCTTTTTTTGCTTGATGATCTTCAGACAATTCTTCACGAATTTCCTGCCCGACATTAAGCGCGGCAAGTTTATTGATAACTTTTCCGCCAAACAGAAGCGAAATCAAAAGTGCCGTTATCATTGCCCAAGCGGTACGAAAGGTCAGATACTGAAAAACGTTCAAGCCTCTGAAAAAATACGACTCACCGCCCGCGCCGTATTGTCTGTAAATAACTTGATATAAAAGGTAATAAAACATTAGTTCGATTTCGGATTTCGGAATTTGAATTTTGGATTTTGTCCGTTCATTTATTTTTCGTTTGAAATTTAAAATCCTTCAATCAAAACTAACATCAGTTTCCGTTTGCGCGCATCTGCGATTTTATTTTTCCAGTGCAAAATTTTCCAGCAATTTTTCAACAACCTTTTCTGTTCGCACGCCGCGCGAGCCTTTGACCAAAACCAAATCGCCCGCTTTTATTTCACTCGCCAAAAATTCGCCCGCTTCGTCGGAACTATCAAAAAACTTTGTTTGGCTCAGACCAATTTTTTCAGCGCCGTCAGTTAAATCCTGCGCTAAACCGCGCACGCCGATTAAAAAATCAATTCCGCTTTTTGCAAGTTTCTCGCCGGTCTCGCCGTGGATTTCCTTTTCTGCTTCGCCCAATTCAAGCATCTCTCCCGCGACGACAATTCTGCGCTTTGCGGATTTTCCGCCGTCAGTCAGAGTTTTTACCATTCCTAAAAGCGCAGCGGGATTCGAGTTATACGAATCGTTAATAACCGTAAAGCCTTCTGCAAAATGCAAAACTTCTCCGCGCTGCGGAGGCGGGGCAACCGTCCGAAGCGCACCGGCGATTTCCCGCGCCGACATTCCGAAAATGTAACCGACCGCCGCCGCCGCCAGCGCGTTCGAAACATTGTGCCGACCCGAAAGCTGCAGCAAAACTTTGGCTTCGCCGTTTGGTAAATTTAGAACAAATTCAGTTTCGCCAAAACGCTTCATTTCAATCGCGCTTGCCGAAACATCCGCCGCTTTTTCGATTCCGAAAGTAACGGTTTTGCCTTTTGAAAGCCCGCGCATCTGCAAAACACGAAAATCGTCAGCGTTCAAAACAGCCGTTCCGCCTTCTTTCATATTTTCGATGAGTTCGGCTTTGGCGCTCGCCACGTTTTCAATCGAGCCGAGATGCTCGACGTGAACAGGCAAAACGTTCAATTCGACGGCGACATCCGGCGGCGTAATGCGGCACAAACGTTCGATTTCTTTGTTCGGCGTTGACATTCCCATCTCCAAAACGGCAACGTCGTAGCTTTTGTCATTCGCCAAATTTAAAACCGTCAGGGGATGTCCTAAACCATTGTTGTAATTTTTTATATTTCTTAAAACTTTCCTGCCGCTTGCTGTCAGAACGTGCGCCGTCAACTCCTTTGCGGTCGTTTTCCCCGCGCTACCGGTAAGTGCCACTACCGGTTTATTCCATTCGAGATAAACGCCGTGCGCTAGTTTTTGAAACGCGGCAATCGCATCTTTGACAAGAATGAGTCGGTCTTGAAATTTTTCTAATTCAACTCGATGTTCGGCAAATCGGTCAGGACGTGCAACGCACGCGATTGCTCCTTTTTCAAACGCTGATGAAATATATTTGTGTGCGTCTTGAAATTCGCCGTTGAAACAATTGTTTTGATACTCGGGCTGCGAGAAGGCAAAAAAAACTTCGCCCGTTCGGACTCTGCGCGAGTCAATCGCAAACGATTGAACTTCTGTTTGAAGCAAAGCCGGATTAAGTTTGGAGGCATCTGCATCCATATATTTTGTAACCTGTTCGAGTTTCAAGTTTTTGGTTTCGCCTTTTCCGTCGCGCCTGAAGACTTATTTTTAACGTCACCTTTCGGTTTCTCCACGTTTATCACAATCGTTTTCTGCCGCTGCTGCTTCGGCAAATCTTTTTCTTCAACGAGTGTCGGTTTTTTCTCTTTTTTCGATTCTACTGCCGCCGAATTTTTTAATTTTTCGCTTTTCACTTCTTTTTCAAACGTTTTCGTTGAATTGTTTTCCTTCTCGCTTGTTTGGTGCGTCGAAGTCGGCGCGATTTCAATTTCAGCCGGAATTTTCGTCTGCGCCGTCAAAGTCTCCTGATGAATATCTGTGTCGGGCGCGATGTTCAATTCGGGCAAAACTTGTTCGGCAATTTGGCGGAAAACCGGCGCGGAAACTTGACCGCCGTCGCGTCCGCCGCCCATCGGTTCGTCAATCACAACGGCGATGACAACCGAAGGATTATCGACAGGCGCAAAACCGATAAATGACGAAACGAATTTGCTTTCGTTGTATCTTTTTATTCTCGCGTCGTATTTCCAAGCCGTTCCGGTTTTACCAGCCGATGAGTAACCTTCAAGCTGCGCCCGTTTCGCCGTTCCTTTCAGCACAACTTGCTGCAGCATTTGCCGCAAACCGCGCGCCGCTTCGGGACGGACAATCTGCGTTTTTTCAGTCTTTTGATTCTGAAAAACTTTTCCGTCCGCGTAGCGAATCTCTTTGATTATATGCGGTTTGACGCGCACGCCGTCGTTGGCAATAGTCGCGTAAGCCATCGCTGCCTGCAAAGCCGTAACGTTTAATTCGTAACCGATTGCCATCGAAGCGAGCGAGTCGCCGAACCAGGTATCGGGCGGACGAATCTGCCCGCGCGCTTCTGCCGGAAGCTCGATTCCGGTCGGTTCACCAAAACCGAATCCGAGAGCATAATTATAAAATTTTTCTTTGCCAAGCCCGAGAGCAGTTTTTATCGCCGCGTAGTTACTGGAAACCGCCAAGGCTTCGCCGTAAGACATCGTTTTTGTCGCGTGCGGGTCGTCGAAACGATGTCCGGCAACTTCAATAAAACCTTTGCTGCAATCGATAAAACCGTCGGGGCGAATCAATTTTTCCTGTAAAGCCGCGCCGTATGTAACGAGCTTAAAAACCGAGCCGGGCGAATACATACTCTGCACCGCGCGGTTTATCAACTTTTCCGGTGCCGCATCGTTAAATTTATTCGGGTCGAAAGTCGGGTAATTTGCCATTGCCAGAATCTCGCCGGTTTTCGGGTCTAAAACGATTGCCATTCCCGATTTGGCATTTGCCGATTTGACGCCTTCTTCGAGCGCCTGTTCGGTTTTATATTGAATTGAATTGCTGATGGTTAAAACAATATCTTTCGGCGGTTCGCGTTCGTCTTCAGTTTCAGATTCGTCGTAAACTCTGCCCAAACGGTCGCGGTCTTGCCATTTTTTCAACACCGCGCCGTGAAGCAATTCTTCCTGCGACTGCTCGATTCCGGCTTGTCCGACATCTTCCGTGTTGCTGAAGCCAACGACCTGCGCCGCCAGAGTTTTATACGGATAACTGCGTTTTTGCTCTTCTCTCCAATGTATTCCGGCAAAACGCGGCTCGTCAAATTTTTGCAGGTCAACGTCTTTGAGCGTTTCGTTTATTTTTTGCGCGGTGTCTTCGTCGAGTTTCCGCGCCAAATAAACAAAGCGTTTACCTTTTTCTTTGGCTTTGGTCAAATTTTTCAAAATGTCGTTCGGTTTGACTTTCAGCGCGGCAGCGACTCGTTTGGCAGTCGTTTCGACGTCTTCGATTTCCGAGGGGTCTGCAAACAGCGATTTGGTGTTGACGCTCATTGCCAGCACGCGTTCCGAGCGGTCATAAATTGTCCCGCGCAATTGTTTGCTTTTGACTTGATTACGCCGCTGGTCAAGCGCCTGCCCGAGCAGCCATTCGTGTTGATTTACCTGAAGATGCACGAGCCGAACACCGATGCCGCCAATCCATAAAATAAAAAACGCGACAATCAACATAAATCGCGTGAAAATCGTCTGCGTCGTATCTGTTTTGCGGCTGGTTTTTTGTCGACGTTCGTACATTTTTAGATTCTTTTCCTGAAAATTATTACCGCATTTTTGGTGTGTAAATTATTTTATTGCCGATTCGATTTTCTTTTCCAGCTTGACCAAAACGTCCGGCGCTTTTATTTGCGCAACATTCTTTGCAGTCAGTTTTTCGCCTGCTGCAGTTTCCTGCGGTTTATTTGGCGCAGCGACCGGTTTAGGTTTTGCCGTTTCGACTTTTCCCACCGCTCGCGTTTTTTCGGAGTTTATGCTTTCGGTCGGACGTGCAATTTGGATATTATTTGCTGCCGTCATTGCTTTTAAGCCAATTTTTTGCGCTGCTTTTTTGATTTCCGCAGGCGAAAGCGCAATTTCTTTTGCCAGAAGAAGCCGTCGTTTATCCGATTCGAGTTCGTCGCTCATCTTTCGCAATTGGGAGTTTTTCATACTGAAATCCATCGAAGCAAAATGCTGGCGCGCGGCAAAGAAAAAACCGACAAGCAGAAACAATCCGCAGAAAAGCGCGAGCAGACGATAACGGACGGGAAGCGAACCGCGCTTGGGCGAGCGCCGATTGCTTTGTTTACTATTTCTTGTTTGATTGTTCGGGGAAATTCTTTTTCGACTCATAATTCTTACTCCAAAATTCCGTTTTCAGTTCGATCAAAGTTTCAAACAGGCGCGAAGTTTTGCGCTGCGCGCGCGCGGGTTTACTTCCAGTTCAGCCTCAACAGGCACAAGCGGTTTTTTTGTCAAAATCTCAACTTGTTTGCTCGCGCCGCACGCGCATTTGGGCAGACGCGGCGGACAGAAACATTTTCCCGCAAGTTTCTGCAAAGTTTGTTTGACGATGCGGTCTTCCAGTGAATGAAAGGTAATCACTGCAAATCGCCCGTCTTTTTTTAAAACATCGACCGTGTCGCGGACAAACTGTTCTAAAATTTCAAGCTCGCCGTTGACGGCAATCCGTAAGGCTTGAAACGTGCGCGTCGCCGGGTGAATTTTGTCTCTCTTGCTGCGCTTTACAGACCTTTCAACCAATTCAACTAACTCCTTCGTCGTACTTACCGCTTCGCCCTGCGTCCTTTTCTCAACAATCCGACGGGCGATGCGCCGCGAAAATCTTTCTTCGCCGTATTCGTAAATGATGCGCGCGATTTCAAATTCTGAAAGCCGTTCGAGCATTTCCGCGGCAGTTTCCGAATCGGAGTTTGCATCCATTCGCATATCGAGCGGCGCATCGAAGCGAAAACTAAAGCCGCGCGTCGCGCTGTCAAACTGCAATGAGGAAACGCCTAAATCAGCTAAAACACCGTCAACCTTTTCAACCTTCGCATCTGACAAAACTTGGCGGATTTCGGCAAAATTAGCGTGAAAGATTTTTATTCTTTCGCCGAATTTCTTCAATCTTTCGCGTGCAAATCCAATAGCTTCAGTATCCTGGTCAATTCCGAAAACAATTATCTTACCCGCAGCAGCCAAAATTGCTTCCGCGTGTCCGCCCAAACCAAGCGTAGCGTCAACGAAAGTTTCACTGCCGTGTGGCTTAAGCAGTTCTAAAGTCTCCGCCAGCAGAACAGGTTTGTGTAGATTTTCAGCTTTGGTTTTAGTCACCTTTTCAAAGAGCTCGTCTTGAAAAACACGCAAATTTATATCGCTGCACCACACGTCGATTCGGTTTTTCAAACCCCGTGGACAATAATTATTTAACCTTAGTTTTCTTTGATTTTATGCCGAGTGATTGAACTCGTTGACCGTCACAACTTATTCAATCACAGTTATTATGATTTCCGCAAAACCTCTGATTCAGAAATTTTATTTTGGAAGTGCTTAAAAATCTCCAAAATCTTAAACACTATTTGCGCGAGTTTTTTTTGCTTCCAAATTTCGTTTCAGGTTGCTTTCATCTAATTTCTAAAAGCATATTACGATTATGTTCTCAAGTCTGTCAAGCATTATTTTAACTTTTATTTTAATCATGTGCTTAAAAATTAAATTATACTTCCTCAAATGTTTTTCAACAAATATTATTTTGATGATTATTTTCCTTTCTCGTTCGTTTGGGCTAAAGTCTATCTCGATTGTTTTTGCGCCAATTTATTCTTTAATTTATGAATATCACTTTTCTCCAGCTTCTGGTTTTCGGCATTTTTGCAGCTTTGGCAAATGTGCTGGGCGGGCTAATTTTGTTTCCACCTGGAATTCAAAAAAACTACAAAAAATTGCTTAAATATATTCTGGCTTTAGGCGCCGGATTTATGCTTGCAGTAATTTTTATAGATGTTTTGCCCGAGGCGATTGCGCTCTGGCAAACACCGGAAAGTTTCGGAAAATCAAGCGAAACTTTATATGCGCCGATGGTTCTTCTGCTCGCCGGTTATTTGATAACGCAGTTTTTTGAACACACCATCGCACCGCATTTTCACTTAGGCGAAGAAATGCACAGCGATCATTTAATTTCGACCGCTTCGGCTTACACGGCAATCGGCGGGTTGCTGATTCATACTTTTTTCGACGGTGTTTCGATTGCCGCCGCCGCACAGGTTGATTCGCGCGTCGGAATTCTTGTTTTTCTCGCCATCTTTCTGCATAAATTTCCCGAAGGTTTTACGATTGCTTCAATGATTTTAGCGGCGGGAAAAGGTTTAAGGGAAGTTTTGCTGGCGACATCTCTGGTTGGGCTGACGACAATTCTCGGCGTTTTGCTGTATTATTTCATCGGCGCGAAGGTAGGTTTTACAGTCGCTTACGCGCTTCCTTTGGCAAGCGGCGTAACTTTGTATGTGGCGGCAAGCGATTTGATACCGGAAGTAAATCATCACGGCGGTAAGCGTCCGCTGGTTTCACTGTCGGTTTTCGCGGGCGTCGCGCTTTTTTTTCTGATACACTTTGCGCTTCATACAATTTTAGAAAAGTAGGAACTTACGCGAGAACAATTCGTATTGTTTTCGGATTGGCAGAGGTTGTTTTAAGTAAAAGATGAGAAAAACTAGTTTTTTGTTAAAATCAAACGCTTTCGGGCTGGTTTTGTTTTTGTTTCTGGCTGTGCAGACGGCTTTCTCGCAAAGCACAAAGCCATTTTCGCTCGACGAATCACCGCTGCCTGCGCCGACCGGTTTTGTCAACGATTTTGCGGGCGTGATTGACGCCGAGACGAAACAGAAAATCGAAGCGCAAATCAAAGCCTTCAAAGAGCGGACAAATCCGCAGGTTGAAATCGGCGTGGCAATTGTAAAAACTACCGGTGAGCGCCCCATTTTTGAGTATTCACTGGCGGTTGCGCGCGGCTGGAAAATCGGTTCAAAGGCTGACGAAAATCCGGGCGCGCTGCTTTTCGTCGCCGTCGAGGACAGAAAATACTTTACGCAGATTAGCAGAAATTTGGAAGACGAGTTACCCGACGGAGTAGCTGGACAGTTAAACAGGCAATATCTCGTTCCGGCTTTTAGACAGGGAAATTACGGCAAAGGCATCTCCGATACGATTGACGCATATATCAAAACAATCGAGGCAAAACAAGCGGGTGAACCCGTTGCGACGCCCGAAACACCGGCAAACGACATAACTAACAATGTAAGAGGCGGTTTGCCGTTTGGTAATTGTATGACTTGTTTAATAATTCTCTTCATAATTTTAATAATTCTTTTTAGTCGCGGCGGCGGCAGCGGTGGAGGCGGAGGCAGTTCCCGTAGAAGAAATCGATGGGGCGAGGGCGGATTCGGCGGAAGCGCCTTACCGTGGATTATCGGCGGTGCTATAGGCAGCGGCGGCGGTTCGTCAGGTTGGGGAAGCAGCGGCGGCTCTTCTTCCGGCGGCGACAGTTGGGGCGGTTTCGGCGGCGGCGGTGATTTCGGCGGCGGCGGCGCGGGCGGCGACTGGTAATTTCATTTATCATTTGTCATTCATCATTTATCAAAAGCGGTAAATGTTCATTGATAAATGTTAAATGCTAAATGTTAAATAAATATGAGACATCAATTCGACGCATTTATTGACGATTTGCGAACAACGCACGGCAGAAATTTGGCTTCCGTGATTTTATACGGCTCGGCTGCGGCGGGCGATTTTGTGCGGATGCAGTCGGATTATAATTTGCTGATTGCGCTGCACCGTATGACGCCGAAGGATTTGCGCGCCGCGCAAGCGCCGATGCGTGAATGGAACAAGATGGGACATCCTGTGCCGGTTTATTTTACGGTCTCCGAATTGAAAAACGCGGCTGACGTTTTCCCGATTGAGTTTCATCAGATGGAAAGCGCCCGCAGCGTGCTTTACGGCACGGACGTTCTGGCAAATATAAATATTTCCGATGAGTTTTTGCGCCATCAAACCGAGTATGAACTCCGAAGCAAACTGCTTCAACTGCGCCGCCATTATATTCCGGCGTCGGTTTCGGTCGAAGGTCTGATCGGTTTGATGACGGAAAGCCTTACGAGTTTTGCGGCTCTATTTCGCGCCGTTTTACTGGTTCACGGTTTGGAGCCGCCGGTTACTAAACGCGAAATCGCTGCGGCAACTGCCAAACAATTAAAAATTGACGGCGGCTCGTTTGAAAAAATTTTTGATATTCGAGAAAATAACGCATCTAAGACGCTCGATGAAACCTCTGTTAATCACCTTTTCGGTGATTATATGGAGCAGATTGAAAACGTTATCGAAGCGGTTGATAAATTGCGTAAATCGTAAATGGTTAATGGTTAATTGTCGAAAAAACGATTGCCATTAACGTAACAATTAACAATTAACTTTTTATGAGAGGAAAAACAATGAAAAAAATAATTTTACTGACATTTGTGTTGTTCGCCGCTTTTGGTTTTAGCGGCTGCAGTTACAACGATTTAACATCCAGACAGCAAGGCGTTAAAGGAAAGTGGGCGAACGTGGAAAGCACTATGCAGCGACGCGCTGATTTGATTCCGAACCTGGTAAAAACCGCGCAGATGCTCGGCGTTCAGGAACAGGAAGTTTTCGGGCAGATTGCCGACGCCCGTTCGCGGCTTTTGAATGCTTCGCAAGCCGCGCCGCAAGGTCAGGACGGCGATAAAACGCCCGAACAAAAACAAGCGGTTTTAGAAGCAAACAACAGTTTCGGCGGAACAATCGGAAGACTACTTAGTTTGCAGGAAAACTACCCGCAGCTTCGCTCGAGCGAAGCGTTTTTGAAAGTGCAGGATGAACTATCAAGCACGGAAAACAGAATTAACGTAGCCAGAACCGATTACAACCAATCCGTTACTGATTACAACACGGCGCGCAATTCGTTTCCAGCGGTTTTGACGGCGGGCTTGCTCGGCTTCAAGGAAGAGCCGTTTTTCAAAGCCGACGAGCGAGGAAACCAAGTGCCCGACATTGGCGACCCGAACTCGATGCGTAAAAACAGCGCGCCAACTACCTCTGCGCCCGTAACCAACGCTAACAGATAAGGCGTTAAAATAAACAAAAATCACTTTCGGTGGAATTGATTGAATCAATTCCGCCTTTTTATTTTAAATTATTATTTTTATCTTAAGTGTATTAGGTTAGGTAATTTTTTGTTCTGCTAGAAGTGAATTGGTTAATGTTTCCCGTATGAAACTTAGCTGTATCCAACTAGCGCTGCACGCTTAATAATGTAAAGGACGCAGCAATCAGGAAATTGTTAACTGACGGCGCGTTGCTGTTGCTGTTGTCGCTGTTGCTGGACGATTGGGAAAGCAAGGCGAAACGTAGTGCCTTCGCCTACTTCGCTGCTGACTTCTATGGTGCCGGCGTGTTCCTGCACAATTCCGTATGAAACTGCCAAACCCAAACCGGTTCCGCTGCCGACGGCTTTTGTTGTAAAAAACGGGTCGTAAATTTTTATTAAATTTTCCGACTCGATTCCGCTTCCAGTATCAACGACTTCAATAACAATTGACTCGTTATTATCAATTTCGGTCGAAAGCGTAATTGTCCCGCCGCCGAACATAGCGTCGCGTGCGTTTATAATCAGGTTGGTGAAAACCTGCTGCATTTTTCCGGCATTGCCCAATATTTTCGGCGGCATATCGGCATAGTTTTTTATTACCTCAACTTGCGATTTGCGAAGCTGCGGCTCTAATAGCTGTAAGGTATCGTCGAGCAGTTTGTTGATGTCAATCTCGACAAATTCCGAAGCGTTTCCGGTGCGCGAAAAATTCAATAAGTTGCCGACGATGTTTGAAGCGCGGTCTGTTTGTTTCTGAACTTTTTGAAGGAGCGCGTGTTTCGGGTCGGTTTCGGGAATCATACCAAGAAGCATCTGCGTATAACTCGAAACTCCAGTCAGAGGCGTGTTGACTTCGTGCGCAACACCGGCGGCGAGAAGTCCGATGCTCGAAAGTTTTTCGCTTTGCTGTAAACTTTCTTCGAGTTTGACGCGCGAAGTTACGTTTTCAAACACGATAATCGCGCCGGTTTGATTGTTTGAAACCGAGCGAAGCGGCGCGACGGCTACGTTTAAGACCAGCGATTTTCCACGATTGTTCGTTGTCAAAAGCTTGTAAGCATTTTTGACTTCCGTCAGATGCCAGCGCGATTTACCCAAAATATTTTCCAAATTCAGCGCAAAACCTTCGTCGAAAACTTCTTCGATATATTTGCCTATAATTTCATCGCGGTCGAGGTCGAGCATTTCTTCAAGCGGCGAATTACAGCGCGTGATGCAGCCATCTTCATTGACGGCGAGCAATCCGACGTTGACCGATTCGACGATTGATTCGTTAAATTCTTTGAGTAATTCCAATTCTTCGGCGCGTTTTTCCTGTTCCTGATAAAGCAGACTGTTTTCGACGGCAACAGCAACGAAACCCGAAACAGTCTGCAAAATGTCCAAATCTTCGCTCGATAAGAGCGAGCCGTCTGAGGCGCGCCCCAAGCCGAGAATAGCAACCATTTTTCCGCGAACGACACAGGGCACGAAATAATGAAGCTCCTGGCGGTGAATGTTTTTGGCGTTGATGCCGAACTTTTCGATTTTTCCTTCGATTTTCCCGACAATTCCTTTTGTCTCGGTTCGCTCGCGCAGTGAATTATCTTCAAGAAATTCTTCTTCCGGCAATTCGAGTTCATCGGCGCGGACAATACCTTTCTCAGCGGATTTCTGCCGAATCATCTGGCGAAAATCGCTCGGCATTTTGTAGTTCGGATTAACGCCGATTGATTTGGCGATTTTATAGTGTCCAGCCAGGTTTTCGTCTTCGATAAAAACAGCAACTTTTTCAACATCAAGCACTTGGCGTAAGCGCTCCGTCAGCGCGTTAAGCAGCGGTTCGAGCGCGGTCGTCGCTGAAAGTGTTCTTCCGAAATCGAGTAATCCCTGCCGCAAATCGTAACGCTCGCCGTAGAAAAACCGATCGGCGCGTTCCTGGAGAAATTTCTTCAAAGGTTCGGAAAGTAGAACAATTGCCGACATCGCCACAATTGCAATCAAAGCACGGAGCGTGATTTCGGTTGTCGAAAGACTGTTGCCGACTGCCAAAAAGACGAGTCCGAGCGCAACCGCACCAATCATCATCGCAATCGCCAGCGTCGTCAACGCATAAACCAGTGCGCGGCGAACGACGACATCTACGTCCATCAAACGGTAACGCACCACCGAATGACCAAAACTCAAAGGAATTAAAGCGAGCGGCAAAGTTGTAATCGCGGCTGAAAAACTGTCGTCGGGAAGATAAACAAAGCTTTTGGCAATCTGAAATACGACAATCGGGAAAATCGCCGCAACCGTTCCCCACATCGCCCATTTGATTCGCTGGCGGACAAGCGGCTGTTCACGATTTTTAAAAAATCTCCATAGCAGAACGCCTGCGCCGAGCGCGACGCCGATAACGAAAAGATAAAGATTTGCTTGGTAAAAAATGCCGACAAGGTCAAATTTATCTATAAAAGCGGCTATTTTGGTAACAAGAACTTCGCTCGGTATAATCCAGGAATAAAAAGACAGCCCAATTATTCCAAGCGAAAATATAGTTGCGGGAAGGTAAAGTAAATATGTTTTCCAGCGCGCACGATCAAAAACTTCGCTTTGCACCGGATAACGCAGGCAGAAATGCAGAAAAAGCGGAACGAAAAAGATGAAAGCTATATCATCTAAAATGCTAACGGCAAGATCGAAATCTTCGCCCAAACCGAGCGGTTTGTAAACGTGAAAGACGAACGCCGCCAGACAGACAGTTGCAAAATGCAGCACAAACGGCGCACGACTGCCTTGTTTGAAAAGGACGAAAGTGCCGACGCCGAGCCAGATTAAACCGACAAACGTGAGAAAGATTATCGAAGCCGTCCAGCGCGGCGGCGTGTCTATATGTCTCAGGTCAGCAAAATAATTATTATTGAACGAATAAGAAGGACGCTCAAAACGGTAAGTCAAATTGCCGTCAACGCCCGCTGTTTCCAGGTACATCTGGACATCAACGGGCGATGAGATTTCGTCGAAATTTTCCCCGTCGAGACTAACCCAGAGAAGTTTATCGCCGGCAGAAATTCCGGCGCGAGCGGCGGCAAGTCCGGGCGTAACCCGTTCGGCGTAAACGCCGCCATCGGATTTTTGCACCCAATTTGCGCCGTCAGTCGGCGGAAGATTGTGATAAGCTCGCTGGGAAAGATTTAGCGCGCCGCCGGCAACAAACAGAACCGTCGCCAGAAGCCAAATCAAACTCCAACTCGTCAACACTTTACCTTTCATTCGTTATGGGTTAAACTTCGCCGTTTTTTTTAAGAGGCAAAATACGTTCCAATAATTTTCTTCTTTAAAACGGTCAAAAAACTATAGATTTAATACGCACGGCAAAACTTTTTTGTTTAAATTAATTACCCGTAAACAATTCTTTTTATTCAGTTTTTCGCTTTATATCCAAGATTTTGGAGACGAAATCTTGGATATAAAGCGCATGTGGAGCCTTTAAATCCTTGATTGTAATTTGTGTTTGTTGCAGGCGAAACAAAAAATATCCGTAAAACCGATTAAGTTTTTCGGCTTGAGCGCGGCTGGAGACAGCGAAATTTAGATGATGTATTTTTCTTAAACTGTCTTACAATAATAATTGCCGAATTAACCAATTTTAATTTCTAGCACATAAATCCTGTTTTAAAGTTACAAAAAAAGGCAAAGTAATTTCTACTTTGCCTTTTCGTTTTGCACAATAATTATTTTGCGCTTGCTTGTCTGGATTTTGGTTTTTTCTCAACTGTTTTCTTTGTCGTTTTAACTTCGGCTTTCGGCGCTCTTGTTTTTGTTGCCGTTTTTGCAGTGGCGTTATCAGCCGGATTGAGCATTGCCGTCCAGCGATATTCAGGCGTGTCAAAACCTTCTTCCAGCTTTTTGAAAACAAAATCGGTCATCGCAGCAACAATCCAATTGTGATTGTATTCGCCGACGGAAGCGAGTTCCGCGTCGGGCGCCGGATTCATAAAATCAATCGCATACGGCACGCCGTCTTTTATCGCAAATTCGACCGTGTTTAAATTGTAGCCAAGCGCTTTGCAAATTGTAACGACATCGCGTTCGACACGCGCCTGCAATTCGGGCGACAGGTAATCGGCGACGTTAACATATTGCATTCCTGATAGATACGGCTTTGTCGGGTCATACGGCATAATCAAAACTTTTTCCTGCCCGACGCAGTAACAGCGCACGAATTGGTCAAACTCGATGCCTTCCTGCAATGTCATACACAATGTTCCCGTTTGATTATAGACGTGCCAGAGTTCTTCCAGAGACCAGACTTTCGAGACATTTTTCCAGCCGCCGCCGTCGAAAGGTTTCAAAAAAGCGGGGAAGCCGACGTAATCGACAATTCCCTGCCAGTCGATCGGGAATTCGAGGTTTCTCAAAGATTCGCTCACAATCTCTGGAATATAATCCTGCTGCGGCAAAAGAACGGTTTTCGGTATCGCCACGCCGAGTTTCGCCGCCAGAGAAAAATTAAAAAACTTATCGTCTGCCGACCACCAAAACGGATTATTGATAACCAACGTTCCTTCCAAATCCATACGTTTCAACATCGCGCGATAAAAAGGAACTTCGTGAGAAATGCGGTCAATAATGATGTCGTATTTTTTTGTTTCATCTAATCTGATGCCGCCGACTTTGACCATTTCGGCGACCACTTCGCCGTTGCCTCTTTCATTGATGCTGTTAATAATTGATGCGGGAAACGTAACTTCGCGTCCCGTTAAAATTCCAACTCTTTTCATAACTTTATAAATTTCCTCTACTAAAATTTTGTTTAATATAAATGAATAAATTTCCGGCTCGTCCGAAAACAAACAGTTTAATTTAGAACGATAAAAAGTTACAAGTTGAGCAAATAGAAAAAGCGCTTCTGATTTTATAACCGGCGGAAATAAAAAACTACTTTAATTTCTTTTCTTTTTGAAACTTTTTAACAACCATTTCCCTACGCATTTTCGGTAGATGGTCGATAAAAAGTTTGCCGTCGCAGTGGTCGGTTTCGTGCTGAAAACAGCGTGCCGCGTAACCTTCCGCCGAGCGCTGAAACCATTCGCCTTTCAGGTCTTGCGCGCGAAGCGTCGCACGTTCGGCACGCACGACGACCGCCGGAACTTTCCCGACTGAAAGACAACCTTCCTGCCCGGTTTGTTCGCCTTCGGTTTTTACAATTTCGGGATTTGTCGCGACCAGTTTGACGCCTTCGCAATCCATTACGAAAAGCCGCAAGGATAAGCCGATTTGCTGCGCCGCCAAGCCGACGCCTTCCGCGTCATACATTGTTTCAAACATATCGGCGCACAAATTTTCAAGTTCTACGTCAAATTCGCTAACCGTTTCGCCCGGCGTCGCCAGAACATTTTCCGGGTATTCGGTAATTTTTCTGATTGCCATAAAATTATTTTTCCGTTTCAGCCGTTTCAATATCGTTCTGGCGCGCATCGCGCTTCCAGCCCGGTTTTGTGTTAAAGGCTTTATCTTCACGCTGCTGGCAACTCCAGCAAACGTGACGGATTTCGTTTGTCGGCAACACAAACGTAACGTAATGTTCTTTTACCGTATCGCACTCGTCGCATTTGACCGGCGGTTTTGCCTGTGCATCGTTGGCAATCGTTTCATCCATATTTTTTCCTCAAAAGTCGAATCTCTCCAAGTAAAAATCTCGCGTATCTTCAACAGTGTAATGCTCTTCGAGAAAATTCTCCAAAGCAGGGTGCGCCGCTTTTATTTTTTCGCTTCGGCGCATTTAAAAATAAAAAGCCGGAGAAAAGTTTTCCTTTAGCCCCAGCCGCAAAAACAAATTGATTTCGTAAAATTATTCAGGTTGTCCTTTGCATCCGGGACCGAAAAGCGCAGGTATTTTCGTGCTGATAATCGGATAGTTTTCCGCTTCCGCGTTTTTCTCCAGCCAATCCATATATTCGGGCGGAATCGACATATCCGAATAAATCGCTTCGACCGGACATTCCGGCAGGCAGGCGTCGCAGTCGATACAAGCGTCGGGGTTGATTAAAAGTCTGTCGGGCAGTTCGTGAAACGCCTCGACCGGACAAACCGCCGCGCAATCGGTGTATTTACACTCGATGCACGGTTCGGCTACGATATAAGTCATCTGTAAAAAATCTCCTCAAATAGTCTAATAAAGTTAATATAAAAATATGATACTCAAAAGCATAACTTGTCAAAGCAGGTCTGACAAGTGTAAAAATTATTCAGAAGATTATAAAAAACAGTCCTTAGTTTGCCATCTGCAGTGCTTAGTTTTTGCTACGTATCGTCAAATTAAAACGAACGACGGAAAAAATTAAAGACTGAAGACAAACGACTGCGGACTAAGGACTAAAACCGATGAAAAACTTAAAATCAGAGCGAGAATTATCATTGGATTTTCTGCGCGTGTGTGAAGCGGCGGCGATTGAGTCGGCTAAAACGATGGGGCAGGGCGACCGGAAATATTCCGACCACGTAGCGGTCGAAGCAATGCGCGAAGTGATGGATACGGTACCAATGCGCGGGCGCATAGTTATCGGCGAAGGCGAACGCGACGAAGCGCCGATGCTATATATTGGCGAAGAACTCGGCGGAAAAGAGTTTTCTGAAGATGCGCGCGCCGGGTTTCCCGAGATTGACATCGCCGTCGACCCGCTCGAAGGGACGAATTTATGCGCGGTCGGAGCAAATAACGCGATTGCCGTTCTCGCTGCGGCTGAACGCGGCGGATTGCTCAACGCGCCCGATATTTATATGGACAAAATCGTCGTCGGACCGTCGTGTCGCGGTGCGGTCGATATTGACGCGCCGGTCAAAGACAATTTGAAAAACATCGCGCGGCGTCTCGGGCGCGACATTGACGATTTGGCGGTTATTTGTCTCGACCGTCCGCGGCATAAACAATTAATCAACGATGTTCGCTCGGCTGGCGCGCGCATTCGTCTTATCAGCGACGGCGATTTGTCGGCGGGAATTTCGGCGGCTGTCGCCGGAACGAATATTCACGCGCTGATGGGCATCGGCGGCGCGCCCGAAGGCGTTATCACGGCGGCGGCAATGAAATGTCTGAACGGCGAAATCCAAGCCAAACTCGTCTATGACCCGGAACGATTGGGAGTTGATAAATCGAAAGTTCCGCCCGTCGAAGAAGTGATGGAGCGTCTACAATCGATGGGCATCAAAGACCCGAACAAAATTTACGACACGAATGATCTAGCGCCGGGCAGACGAATAATTTTTGCCGCAACGGGCGTAACCGACGGCACTCTGCTGCGAGGCGTGCGCTTTTTCGGAGCGGGCAAGCGCACGCATTCGGTCGTTATGACGACCGACCCGAAAAGCATCCGCTTCATTGACACGGTTCACGTCGAAGGCGGACCGGACGCGGTTATTCGATTCTAAACATCTATCATTTAACATTTATCATTGAACAATTAATACTTTTTGATAAATGTTGAATGATAAATGTTAAATGTTAAATGCCGAATACAATCGAAAATTACGTTTCGCAAGTCGGGGTCGAGAAAATGCGGCGACGGGCATTTTTTGTGTGGAGCGTAACGGGCTTTTTAGTTTTTGCCTGGGTTATTCTGATTTTGCTCGCGCCGCTTGCCGATGCGAACAATTTTTCAAGCGTTTCAAGTCTGATTTATAGATTTTTCAGTTACATTTGCCATCAGATTCCGTCGCGTTCTTTTTATTTAGAAAATCACGCCTTTGCCGTCTGCGCGCGCTGTTTTGGCATTTATTTTGGTTTGTTAGTTGGCTTTGTTGTTTATCCGTTTTTTCGTTCGGTCGAAAACACTGTGCCGCTTCCGCGCCTCTGGCTTTTTGTGGCGATGTTTCCAATTGCAATCGACTGGTCGCTGGGTTTTTTCGGTGTCTGGGAAAACACACATTGGTCGCGTTTTCTGACCGGTTTGATTTTAGGCGCGACGTGCGCGATTTTTATCGTCCCGGCTCTGGTCGAAATTTTGAGACTCATTTTAAATAAAAAGCAAACAAAAAGGCTGTCGCGCTGACAGCCTTTTTCATTTACAATTTTTAGGATACTGATTTTTGATATTTGGCTCGGTAATGCCGCTGGAGCATTCCTTAGATATGTAGATTTTATTGTAACCGAATTTTGCGCCGTTCGGCAAGTTTTTCGATTAATTAAATAATATACGGTTAATCTCTTAAATAAGGGGCATTTAGCGTTTTCGCCGGATAATTTTCGATTGTCTGCAAAGGTTTTGTTCAATAATATTTCGTTGACTAAATCGCAAAAGAAGCGCAAAATTAAAAATCCAAACAAAATGTCAGTAAAATTAAAAGATGAAATTTAATCAGGAAAGTGCGCTTCAAAAAGCAAAGACGGATTTGGCAAAACGCTTGAAGGTAAAGGAAAGTGAAATAAAAACCGTTTCAGTCAGCCAAAAGGATTTTCCCGATATGTCGCCCGCCGCGCGAATGGCGTCTTCGAGAGCTTTGGATTTCGATGTCGAACCCCAGCTGGCGCTGATGATTCTGATATTTACGCCGTTGTGTTTGCGGTCAATCGCGTAGTTTATCGCTTCAATCG
>MWVX01000019.1_pt1 | contig 54585 bp, 48 predicted proteins | sample 1047311 | NCBI WGS metagenome assembly MWVX01 (sample SAMN06349984, study PRJNA376086) | soil metagenome | isolation source: MtG-4 sample Antarctic (ecotone) soil | place: Antarctica | collected 2015-01-13 | reverse complement strand
GTTGACAAGACTAACGAATATTTGTTTTTCGTAGACGGCGACAAAAGCGATGACGCGCTTTCCGCACGCGTCAAAACGATTGCCGTCGCCACCGACTTTTCGCCGGTTGAAGCGGCTTCGGCGAATGGCAGGCGCTCGATCAAAGATTTATGGGCGATGAGCAGCGAGGTGCTGCGGCACAAGATGGACGTTTTCTTTTTTCCGGCGGTTTATTCGTATTTTCCGATTTTCAATCGAACGAAAATTGTCGTCACCATTCACGACGTAATCGCCGATCATCATCCGGAACTCGTTTTCCCGGACGCGAAATCGAAATTTTTCTGGAAAGCGAAACAGAACGCCGCCATTCGTCAAGCGAATCTGATTGCCACCGTTTCGGAGTATTCCAAACGGCAAATCGTTGAATACTTCCGGCTGCCGGCTTCGCGCCTGCGGATTATTTCCGAGGCGGCGCGTCCGGTCTTCAAGGTTCTGTCGTCCGGCGCAGAGATGAACGAAACGCTCGCTCGTCACGGGCTAAAGCCAGGCGAGAAATTTCTGCTTTACGTCGGCGGCATCAGCCCGCATAAAAATCTGTCGGGTTTGATCGAGGCTTTCGACCTCCTCAACGCTAATTCGGAGATGGCGGAAATTAAATTGGTTCTCGTCGGCGATTATAAGGACGATCCGTTTTTTTCGGCTTATCCCACATTAAAAAAGCAAATCGGCGAACTCGGATTGGAAAACCGGGTCGTTTTTACCGGTTTTATTACGGACGAAGATTTGGCATGTTTTTATAATGCGGCGACGCTTTTAGTTTTTCCGTCGCTCGAAGAAGGATTCGGGCTTCCGGCGATGGAAGCGATGGCGTGCGGCACGCCGGTCGCCGCCAGCAACTGCGGCTCCTTGCCGGAAGTTCTCGGCGCGGCGGGACGTTTTTTCGACCCGCGCGATTCGCAAAGCATCGCGCTGGTAATCGAACAAATTTTGGCTGACGACGCGCTGAGAAAACAAATGAGCGAAGACGGCTTGCGCCGCGCCGAAGACTTTCTCTGGAAAAAAGCGGCGCGAGAAACTCTTGCCATTTTCGACGAACTCGCCGGAAAATAAGAACCCGCCGGAAAATAATACGAACCGATGAAAAAACCGCTCAAATTTTGTATGGTCACGACCTTTTACCCGCCGTATAACTTCGGCGGCGACGGGATATATATTTATCGTCTGACCAACGAGTTGGCGCGGCGCGGACATTTCGTGGACGTTTTTCACTGTGAAGATTCTTTTTTAATGCTGAACAAAAAAGCTCCTAGCGGCGATTTTCCGAATCACGAGCGCGTTAAAGTTCGCGGGCTAAAAAGCGATAAAGGATTTCTCTCGCCGCTTTTAACGCAGCAAACCGGCGTCCCGTTTTTCAAACGCGAACTGAAAACCGCTCTGGAGGCGAACGATTATGACGTGATTCATTACCACAATATGTCGCTCGTCGGAATCACGGCTTTGAGCTACGGCTCGGCGATCAAACTTTACACGACGCACGAACATTGGCTCGTTTGTCCGATGCACGTTTTGTGGAAGTTTAACCGCGAGGTTTGCACGAAAAAAAGCTGCACGAGCTGTCAATTAGCCGGAAAAAAACCGCCGCAATTATGGCGGCACATCGGATTGCTGGAGCGTATGCTCAAGCACGTTGACTGCTTTCTCGCGCCGAGCCGGTTTACTCTGCGCAAACATCTGGAGGACGGTCTGGACATTCCGATTCGCCATCTGCCGTATTTTTTGCCCGCACCGAAGGAGACGGAAAATCTACATCCTGTGCCGAAGCAAACTCCGGTGCGACCGTTTTTTCTGTTTGTCGGACGGCTTGAGAAGATTAAAGGTGTACAAAACATTATTCCGATTTTTCAAAACCAGGAAAAATACGATTTGTTGATTGCGGGCGACGGCGAATACCAGGAAACGCTCGAAGCTCAGGCGGCGGGCAGCCCTCACATCAAATTCCTTGGCAGATTAGACCAAAATCGTCTCGCCGGTCTTTACCAATCAGCGGTCGCCGTCGTCGTTCCGTCAATTTGTTACGAAACGTTCGGCATCATTATCATCGAAGCGTTTTCGCACCGGACGCCGGTTATCGTCAACGATCTCGGCGCATTGCCCGAAGTCGTCGAAGACAGCGGCGGCGGTTTTATCTACCGGAACGCGGACGAGCTTACGGCGGCGATAGACAAACTTGCGGATGATTCCGCGCTGCGAAACGAATTAGGCGAAAAGGGCTATGCCGCTTTTATGAAATACTGGAACGAAGAAGCGCATTTGACGCAATATCTCGACTTAATCTCGACGCTGCGGGAAAAACGCCGCGAGAAAATCGAAAACTAAGAGTTGGAATTTCACGTGGTTTAGTTGTTTTTCAAAATTGCAATTTGATCAACAGATTGTAGGCTAATCAAATGATGAAGAAAGGAATCTAACCGTTTAGCCAAGGCGATAATAAGCTTTTTGGTTGGTGATTTATTCGTCGAAAAAGAGTAAACTTCGTTTTCACAAAACCGCGAAGACGGATTTTACCGGCGAAAGACTTTTTTGCGTGTTATCATTACGGTCTAAGCGTGAAATAAAAAGAATGACGGGTGTTCGAGCAGATTTGCAAATTTCACAAACGGATACAATGCCGGTTCTGACTTACCACTCGATTGACGCGAGCGGTTCGATTGTTTCCGTCGCGCCGGAGGTTTTTCGGCGGCAGATGAGTTTTTTAAGCGAATCGGGTTATAATACGGTTTCGATGAGTGATCTGGTTGATTCATTTATCGAGCAAAAACCGATTTCCCCGAAAACCATCGCGCTCACTTTCGATGACGGCTTTCAAAATTTTTACACAACCGCTTTTCCGATTTTGGAACAGTGCGGTTTCAAGGCGACGGTTTTTCTGGTGACGGATTTCTGCGGTAAAAAGAACGATTGGGCTGATAATCCGCCGCAGCTTCCGCCGAGCAACCTGCTCTCCTGGCGGGAAATCAAAGAATTGAACTGTTGCGGAATCGAATTCGGAGCGCACACGCGGACGCATCCCGATTTGACCCGCATTTCAGTCGCCGCAGCGACGCGCGAAATCGTCGAGTCGAAAGCGGTGATTGAGCATTCACTCGGCACCGCCGCGACGAATTTTGCATATCCTTACGGAAGGTTTAATCGTTCGGTCAGACAAATCGCCGAAAAGACTTATCAGTCGGCGTGTTCGACGAACTTGGGAAAAGCGGCGCGAGATGAGTTTTTTAAGCGAATCGGGTTATAATACGGTTTCGATGAGTGATCTGGTTGATTCATTTATCGAGCAAAAACCGATTTCCCCGAAAACCATCGCGCTCACTTTCGATGACGGCTTTCAAAATTTTTACACAACCGCTTTTCCGATTTTGGAACAGTGCGGTTTCAAGGCGACGGTTTTTCTGGTGACGGATTTCTGCGGTAAAAAGAACGATTGGGCTGATAATCCGCCGCAGCTTCCGCCGAGCAACCTGCTCTCCTGGCGGGAAATCAAAGAATTGAACTGTTGCGGAATCGAATTCGGAGCGCACACGCGGACGCATCCCGATTTGACCCGCATTTCAGTCGCCGCAGCGACGCGCGAAATCGTCGAGTCGAAAGCGGTGATTGAGCATTCACTCGGCACCGCCGCGACGAATTTTGCATATCCTTACGGAAGGTTTAATCGTTCGGTCAGACAAATCGCCGAAAAGACTTATCAGTCGGCGTGTTCGACGAACTTGGGAAAAGCGGCGCGGACAAGCGATTTTTTCGCACTCGAACGGGTTGACGCTTATTACCTGTCGAATCAGAAAATTTTCGATTCGATTGAGACGAATAAATTCGACCGGTATCTGCGCTTTCGGCAAACGCTGCGCGACGTAAAATCGTTGATTTCACGAAACTAGAAAAATCATTTTACAAAAATCAGAAAGAGGTTATTTTTATGGACATCGTTTCCCGAATCCAACGCCACACCAAATTATCGCTGCAAGCTGCCAGACATCAAGAACGGCAAACGCCGCCGTTTATGATTGTTTTCATCAACTCGATTTGCAATCTGACGTGCGATCATTGTTTTTACTGGAAAGACCTTAACAAACGCAACGATTTAACTTACGAAGAATTCGAGAAACTTTCACTGGAATTAGGGGAATTCGAGAACCTCAATCTGTCGGGCGGCGAGCCGTTCATCCGGCAGGACTTCGGGGAAATATGCCATCTTTTCATCAACCACAACAAGGTGAAAAGTATATATGTTCCGACCAACGGTTATTTTACCGACCGCACGGAAAAATCTCTGCTTAAAGTTCTCGAAAGCAAAACGCTGGAGCTCTTCGTCTGTGAAATCTCGCTCGACGGAATGCCGGAATATCACAATCGTTTTCGCGGCAATCCGCGCTCGTTTGAAAAGGCGATGGAAACTTATCAAATGCTGGCTCGACTGCAAAAAGAAGATTCGCGTCTGCGGATTCACGCCAATACCGTCGCCATGAGCGAAAATATGGACGAGATTTGGCAATTGACCGAATATCTGCACGACAATTGTCCGATGATGGAACATCACAACCTCGCCATTATTCGCGGCGACCGCAAAGACCCTTCGCTGCAAGGACCGCAGCTCGAAAAATATAAGGAGCTTTACCGTCACGTCGCCGAAGTCTGGAGCGACCGCGAAAAGAAACGCTTCGGCGCGAGCGTCGAACCGATGCTGCAGTGGGCAAAGGTCAAAACTATTGAATCGGAATCGCAGTTTATTCCGTGTAAAGCCGGAGTTTTAACCGGCGTAGTGTATGCCAACGGCGATGTCAGCGTTTGCGAACAGCATTTCCCGCTCGGCAACTTGCGCGACAAAAGTTTTTTTGAGATTTGGGATTCGCCGGAAGCCAAAAAATTGCGGGCGCAGATTAAAGCCAAAGCCTGTTACTGCACGAACGAAGTATTTATGTGGTCGAGCATCGTTTTTCAGCCGGTTCAATTGACCAGAGCCGTCATCGGCTCAAAAACCATGAACTTGGGCGCGAAAACGCCCGTCGCCGATAAGGTTTAACCGGCGGCGGACTTCATTTATGCAGGCGCAATCACAAGTTTCACAAAAGCAAACGCAACCGCGAAATCTTTTGCCGTCGCTGCGCGAAGTGCAGTTTGTCTGTCCTTTGTGCCGCGGCGAGCTGGCGGTTTCCGAAGACATTTACGGCTGTGAAACCTGTGATAAAAAATATCCGCTTCACGATGGCATTCCCGATTTTCGCGTTTTTCCCGACCCATATCTTAATTTTCAGGAAGATTACGAGCGGACGGAAATCGTTCTCGCCGGTTTGGAAAAATATGAATTGGAAAAACTGCTCGAATATTACTGGAGTTTCAGCGACATTACGCCGGAAGATTTGCGCCCAAAATTTATCCGCAGCGTGATGCTCGGCGAAGAGCGCGCCAAACGGACGTTGGAAACATTTGACGACGACACGTTCAAAAATAAAATCGCGGCGAAAAAGGTTTTGGAAATCGGCAGCGGCACCGGCAATTTTCTGGCAGTCGCCGCCGGACGATACGAACGGGTGATCGGCATTGACATCGCTATGCGCTGGCTGCACGTCAGCCGTCGGCGTTTTATGGATAAAGGTTTGCCCGCGCCGCCGCTCGTCTGTTGCTGCGCCGAGTATCTGCCGTTTGCCGATTGCTCGTTTGATTTGGCGGTGATGACCTCGACGCTGGAGTTTGTCAAAGATCAGGCGAAGGTTTTGTCCGAATGCGCGCGGTCGTTAACCGACGTCGGCGCGTTATACGTCAATTCCGTCAATCGGTATTCACTGGCGACCGATCCTTATGCCTATCTCTGGGGAGTCGGTTTTCTGCCGCGCGCCTGGCAATCGGAATACGTGCGGCGGCGGCGCGACGCAACTTATAAAACCCGAACGCTTTCCTACCCGGAATTTAACCGCCTCGCCCGCCGCGAATTTGCCAGATGCGAATTCGCGCTGCCGGATGTCAGTTCGGCGACTCTGGAACAGTTTTCGACTTTTACGCGCCAGCAAGTTTACTTTTACCGTTTTTTGAAGAAACTGCCCGCGTTTTCGCTTTTATTAAAACAAATCGGTCCCGGTTGGGATGTCGTCTTGCGAAAAAAGCCGGTTGAGGAGTAAATGTGTTGATAAAAAAACAGCCTTTCATATCGGTCATCGTTCCGGTCTATAACGGCGGCAAATTTCTCGAAAAATGTCTTGACGCGCTTTTCGCTTCCGACTATTCGGCGTTTGAAGTAGTTGTTGTTGACGACGGTTCGACCGACGACAGCGCGAAAATCAGCCGTGAAAAAGGCGCGACCGTGATTTCGACTCCGCGCCGCCGGTCGGGACCGGCGGCGGCGCGTAATTTGGCGGCGGAAAAAGTGCGGGGCGAGATTTTATTGTTTGTTGACGCCGATGTCGTCGTTAAACCGGACACGATTGCAAAAGTCGCCGCCCGGTTTGCGAATCAGCCGGAAATTTCCGCGCTTTTCGGTTCTTACGACGACGAGCCGGGCGAGAAGAATTTTCTCTCGCAATACAGAAATCTGCTGCATCATTTCATCCATCAAAATTCCAATTCGGAAGCCTGGACTTTTTGGGCGGGACTCGGCGCGATTCGCCGCGAAGCGTTTAGGGCGGTCGGCGGTTTCGACTGCGTGCGTTTCGCCGTTCCCTCAATCGAAGACATCGAACTCGGAGCGCGGCTGCGCGCAGCCGGTCACCAAATTTTGCTCGCCAAAGAAATTCAAGCGAAGCATTTGAAAAAATGGGAAGCCGTTTCGGTTTTGCGGACGGACATCTTCTGCCGCGCTTTGCCGTGGTCGAAATTTATTTTAACCAATCAAGGTTTGGTTAACGATATGAATTTGAAGACCGCCGACCGCCTCAGCGCGGTTCTCGTCGGTCTGTCAATCGCCATTCTTCCTTTTCTTTATTGGAAGCCGGTTCTGATATTGTTACTAGTTTTTTTGTTGCTGACGATCGTTTTTCTTAACCGCAAAATATTTCGATTCTTTCTGGAAAAGAAGGGATTATCGTTCGCTTTAGCCGCTTTCCCGTGGCAGTTTCTTTACTTTTTTTACAGCGGCACGACGTTTGTTTTGTGTTGGTTTTGGTTCGCGCTGCTTCGCGCTTTGAACATTAAAAAAGGAGAGGAATTTAGTGGAACAGGTTTTGTCATCTAGCGAAGGGCGAGAAAATCAGCCCAGTCCGGCAAACATTCTAAATCTCTCCAAAGAGACGGGTTTTATTTTAGCTTGCACTTTTATCGCTTTCCTTATTCGCTTTTTTGTGAGCAGGTATGAAAACGTTATTTATTGGGACGGCGTTTATTACGCCAAACTCGGCAGAAGAATAATCTCCGGCGATTTGAGCGGCGGAATAAGCGCTTATTGGTCGCCCCTTTATTCGCTGCTGATCGGCATCACTTCCATTTTGCTGTTTATCCCCGCCATTTTGATTTCTTCGATTTTCTCTGTGATCGGTTATAAAGTTTCTGAGAATCATCCTTTCGAGGAAAAACAAGCGGGATTATGGATAAAGACATAAAAATTCGCCGTCTCTGATTATGGCTCAAAGTCCAATAGTGGCGTTTATGCTGAAGCGGATCACATTTATTTGCTGAACGAGGAACTCTCAAAAGTTGTCGAATACGCTAAACGCAAGAAAGCGAATTACTTGGTTCTGAGCCAACAGTGACTTAAAGATATGCCCAGATTATTTTCCGGCGTTGAACTGGATTTGCCGCCGGAATTAAAACTTATCTATAAAGACGAGCAAATTCCCCAGAGCAAAATTTTCGTTTACCAGAGGTTAAATTGATTGCTGTTTCAGCGGGCGCGTTAAAACCGCCGAATTACGCGAAAATACCTTTCCAACTATTTTTCCCAATAACGAAAGCAACAAAATTTTGCGGCGGCGCAATCAAAAACAGCGCATCGCAACCGTGCCTTTGTCAGGAGAAAAATAATAAATCAAAATAAGAATATGAAGAGATTTCTATTTACGCCGCTCGCGGTTTTGATGTTTACTTACAACCTGCTTTTTCTATTGCAACTATAAATTTTTCCAACTCTGGAATAACTGTTTTAAAGTATTCAATTATTTCCCTATCTTCTTCATCTTTGCTAAATTTTTGACATATTCTTTTGCAGCTTCAACGGCTCTTTTCAAATTAACAAGAATGTCATCCTCATAATGAGAAAAGTATATTTGATATAAAATAATTCTTTCTTTAGTTCTCTCTGACAAATTTTCAATAATCGCTTTAACTAAAAGTCATTGCCGCCAGCTTTCTTTAAGCTTCTCCTTCGGATTTTTCGGCGCGTTCGGATTGGTGGAGTATTGCAAAAAACGAATCGTTGCACCTAGTTCTTCACGTTTTTTCGTCAAATCCATATCGGTAATTTTTCTAATCACATAGTCCGCCAAAGAAGTGGCTTTTTTCTCGTCCTTTTTATTTATTTTTTGAAGCAGAGACAGGACACTCCAAGAAATGCCTTTCGCCAAGCTGTCCTTAATCAGCTTAATGGCTTTATCGGGATTTTGTTCGGCGGCGAGAACGGCGAAACGCTGTTCGAGCGCGATTTCTTGGCGGACGCGGTTTTGTTCAGGATTATAATTGAATATTCCGCTTTCTTGTTTGGCGTTCGGTAGAGCGGCTTTCGCTAACGCTTCTGAAACTTTGGCAGGTCGGGTTTGCATTAATAATTCCAAAGCCAAATCCGCGTCGTGGTTAGCAATAATGGGCAAAACTTGTTGACGAACTCCACCGAATTCATAGAAAGACAAATAAGGATCGTCGCTTTCCTTTTCGCTTTCCAAATTGGCGACCAGAATATCGTCTGATCTTCGCTCGTTGCCGGAGTAAAGTACTCTGCTGCCCCACGCATGCGGTTACGACACCGTTGCGCTGTGATGACATTTCGATGGTATGACCGCAAGATCTAGAGTGAAGTGTGGCATTTTGAAGATGAACGCCCGTCACTCTTCGCCGTGAAACAAGATACGAGTGATGCGCGACGGTGATTCTCACCTTCCCGCTTTGTGCCGACCCGGCCTTCAGAAGATCGGGACTCCGTATCCTTCGCGGCCCGGAGGGCACCCCGTGTCACCTTCCGGCCTGTAGGTTTGGAAATAACGACTTGCGGTTTCGGCGTCAGTTAGCCGGTAACTCACCTTCCGGCCGAAGTGGTATATGAACAGGTGTTCAGCATACGGGTAGCGAGTTTCAATGTATTCATACATCAACATCGAAATGCCCTCCTGCTGAACTCGCAGGTTAGGCGTGACGACAACAGCTTTAAGGGTCGGGTCGTGGTAAGAAACCCTTAATGCTCCCTCTAAATCCCAACTGGATTCAAAAACAATCGCGGGGCCGACGTAGGGACAAACCCCGTCGAGGACGAAGGTGCTTCCTGAAGGGAGAGCCGGAAAGTGTTCCCGGATGTCGGCAAGGATTTCCCGTTCCTGGCGGTAGGCTGCGACCCAGAACGAGGCGATAGTGTTGTTGATGAGAAAGCCGCTCACACATAAGAATGTCGTCAACGCGCAGAAAGCTACTTTACGGAGCGCGTCTGACGGCAGGAGAGAACTCGCCCACCCCACCCCACCGGTAAACGCCGCGGCGACCCCCGCCGCCGCCGCGATGGCGGTGCGGTTGTTGATCCCGGTGGTGGTGAACCCGAGCGCTTTTGTGACCAGAAAAATTGCGTAACCCAATCCGAAAACAATCAGTCCCGTCGTAATTAGTTTCGGCCACTTAGGGCGTCCCGGCTGATCGGTTAACGGTCGGGCGGCGATGCCATACAGGTAACCGAAGATAACCAACCCGAGCGCCACGCCGACCGCCAGGATTGTGGGATCGAAGTAGTCACGTAAGATGACCCAAACCGCCCGGGGCAAGCCGAGTCCGTAGTCGCCGAAGCTGACGGTGACACCCCCTTTCACGATCTTAACCACTTGTGCAACGGGATTGGCCCCTATGGGGCGTGTCAACGCCTTGTTGAGTGTCACTACAATCAACAGCAAAAGAACGATCACCAACCAGACCAAGTTGGCCCGGATCATCTGTTTGAAGGGTGTCGCTCCGTAAAGCTCCCGCTTGCGGTATCGAATCAAGAAAAGGTTAAATAGAAATAGAGGCAGCGTGATCTCGTACACGAGAATGCTGCCGAATATGCTCAGGACACTGAGCAGTTTCCAGGCCAACAGGCGCGTTCGTCGAGCCTGCAAAGCCTTCAGGCCGGAGTAGAGACTGAGAAAATAAAAAGCCATGCTCAGGGTGCCTTGAAAAGCGGTGAACCAGAACCGACCGGTGGAGTAGTGCGGCAGCAAGGCCCAGACTAACGGTATGGTCACGGCGAGCAAACGCGACTGGCCGAACTCGCGGAGCGACAAGTAAAACAGAACCGCTGCCGCGTTAAGCACTAGCGCGTTGGTAAGGTGGTAGCCGAGCGGTTGCAGGCCGAATAGCCAATACAGCACTGTCCAGTAAACCTTCTGGAGCGGGCGGTAGGCCCACCAGTTTGTATATTCATTCCAATATAAACCGCTCAATGACTGATCGCCGGAGGTGGCGAACGGCCACAAGAAGGACCAGTCATCACTATAAAAGCCTAAACCGCACACGTAGAGGATTAGAGATAGAAGTACAACCAGACTCAGAAACAAACAGTCGTAGAGTGCGGCGCGGCGCGGGATGGGCCGTCCGGCTTGGTTGTGCCCTGCCTTACCATGTTCTGTTGACATTTAGTTTAACCTGAGAGGCTCTGGTGCAAATAGCTGATATAAAGCAAGTGAAAGCAATTTAACATTTCTACATCAAGCTGATAACACAGCGTCCCAGACTTGTATCAATCGCGCTCCTTTGTGGCTGATCGGTACAATATCAAATCTTCTGTGCTAACTCAATTCCGCACCAGCACTGCGAAAAAGCTCGCGAGCGCGTTTTTCGTCGAACCGCCAGTATAAATCGCCGGCAAGCGCATAGACGATAGCACGGTTCGCGGGAAGTTTAAGCGTGTTCGCTTCGCTGACGGCTTGGTCAATCATTTCCAAAGCGTGTTTTTCGAGTTCCTTTTGCGCTTTTTCTTTTTCCGAAGCTGATTCGGTCGGCGAAGTCTGAGCAAACGAAATGGTAAAAAATGCCAAACTTAAAACACCTAAACAAACAAAACGTCGGAAATACATAGTAAAAACTCCTTTTTATCAAAATATATTTTTGTTCGGTTATCTTAACTCAAAAATGTATTTCATAAAAGGGTTATTGAATTTTCCGTGCGGCTATTGCCGTATTAAGTAACGTGGGTTCGGGATAAGGATTTTTTTACTGTTCCAGAACGCTAGTAAAAGCTATGCGCTTTCAGCGCAAGACTTTAGTTTGCTTCCGCTAAAATCTGTGTGAAAATTGCGAAAGATGAAAGATAACCGGCACGGTCATCATACGATTACGCGGTTGACCGCACATATTGTTTGGAGTACGAAATATCGCTACCACGTTTTGGAAGGCGATATAAAGGTGCGATGTCGAGACTTGCTCGTGCAAATTTGCGATGCCGAAGATGTCAGAATTTTGTCGGGTGTGGTGAGCAAAGATCATATTCATATGCACATTGAATACCCGCCGAAGTTGGCTTTGTCGGATTTGGTCAAACGCCTCAAAGGTCGCACGTCGCGCCTGCTCCAGGCGGAGTTTCCAAATTTGAAGCAACGATATTGGGGCAACCACTGTTGGGCAATCGGATATGGCGCGTGGAGTACGGGCAACATCACGGATGAAATGGTGCAAGAGTATTTGGAACATCATCGTAATCCATCGAACAAGGATAATAATCCGTTTATCCTTGAATAGTGTTATTAGACTTTCAGTCTACTGAAAATCTCTGCACTTCCAGTGCAGAGTGGTTTAGTGCTTACGCCAATCCAAAGGGTAACGCTGATACCGAACGGCTGATTCGCACCATCAAGGAAGAACTCTGCTGGCTTCAAGAATGGTCATCGGTTGAGGAACTGGCAAAAGAGATGGAAAAGTTTGTCGAATATTTCAACGACAATTATTTGCATTCGGCTTTGGGTTACAAAACGCCCAACGCATTTGAAAGCGCGTGGTTCAAAAATAATCAAGTTACTCGCTCTCAATCAGCTTGATTAACGGGGTGCATTACAGTAGTCAGTAATCCGTAAACAAAATAAGGTGTGTAGCGTTTTATAAATATTAATAGCCAATTAACTGACAACCGACTACTAAATACTGCCCACTCATTTCCGTCTTCTAAAAATTTAACATTCTTTTAATTGCCTTTCCCCATCAAAATTTCTACACTTTTTATATGACTCAATCCGCACAAAAATCAGTCGAGGCAAAAGAGAAAGCCGACGCGCCGCTTTCCGTCAGAGACTCGCGCTACTTAATCAATCGCCAGTTAAGCTGGCTCGAATTTAACCGCCGCGTTTTGGAAGCAGCGTTTGACGAGACGACACCGCTGCTCGAACGACTCAAATTTCTTACGATTTTTTCGACTAATCTGGACGAATTTTTTATGATTCGCGTCGCCGGTCTGAAAGAACAAATCGCTGACGGAGTTGTCAAAGCATCGCCCGACGGTATGATGCTGCCGGAACAGCTGCAGGAAATTCGCCGTCGCGTGCTGTCGATGATTGAAAAGCAGATGAGCTGCCTGCACGATGATGTCTTGCCAAAACTCGCCGAAAACGGCATAAAAATTTACTCGCACAAGGATTTGAGCAAAGCGGCTCGCAAAAAACTCGACGAGTATTTTTTGAAAAATATTTTTCCTATTCTGACGCCGCAGGCAATTGACATCAGCCATCGGTTTCCATACGTTTCAAATTTGAGTTTGAACGTCGGTCTTTCGGTCGAGCCGGACAAAAACGTGAAGCACGGCAATGTCGACCATCTTTATAATCGCCGCCGCTTTGTGCGTATCAAACTGCCGCCGAATCTGCCGCGCCTTATTCCGTTTAACGAAAGAGAAACGCATTTTGCGCTGCTCGGCGAACTTGTCGGCACAAATGTCGGCTCGCTTTTTCCGAATATGGTAACGCACAAAAGCCATCTGTTTCGCCTGACGCGCGACGCCGATATCGAACTGCGCGAAGACGAATCGGACGATCTGCTGCGTTCGATGGAGCGCGAAATTCACCAGCGGCAGCGATTTACCTTTCCCGTACGGCTCGAAGTTTCTCCGACGATGCCCGAGGAAATGGTGCGTTTTCTAACCGAATCAATCAGCTATCTGACCGATTCAATCAGTTTGACGGATGCGGATGTTTACCGAATAAACGGTTTTTTAAATGTTCCCGATTTAATGGCGCTCTACTCAATAGACCGCCCGGATTTGAAAGACCAGCCGATAAAATACTCGATTCCGAGACAGCTTCAGCGGCAGGAAAACGTATTCGATACTTTGAAAAAACAAGACGTTTTGCTGCATCATCCGTATACGGCTTTCAGCACCGTTACTGATTTTATTGAGGCGGCGGCGGAAGATGAAAAGGTAAGCGCAATAAAAATCTGTCTGTATCGTACGGGTAAAAACTCGCCGATTGTTAAATCCCTTATAAAAGCGAATCAAAATGGCAAACAGGTCGCCGCACTCGTCGAACTGAAAGCCAGATTTGACGAAGAAAACAATATCGAATGGGCGCGCCGTCTCGAAGACGAAGGCATTCACGTTATTTACGGAATGCGCGGGTTGAAAACTCACTCTAAAGTAACACTCGTCGTCCGGCGCGAAAACGACGAACAGCGCCGTTACGTGCATATCGGAACGGGCAATTACAACCCCGGAACTGCAAAAATCTACACAGATTTAGGTATTTTGACGAGCGATAAAGAAATCGGCGCGGATGCAAGCGACCTGTTTAACTTTCTCACGGGCTATTCGTATCAAACCGATTTCTCCACACTGCTGGTTGCGCCGATAAATTTGCGCGAGCGAATGCTCGAACTTATCGAGCGCGAAACCAAACATAAAAAACACGGAGCCGAGGCGCGCATTATCGTCAAGATAAATTCTCTGACCGACGATAAAATCGTGCGCGCTCTTTACCGCGCGTCGCAAGCGGGTGTAAAAATAGATTTGCTCGTGCGCGGCATTTGCGTTTTGCGCCCCGGCATCAAAAGTCTTTCGGAGAACATCCGCGTCGTCTCAATCGTCGGACGGTTTCTCGAACACAGTCGAATTTTTTATTTTGCCAATGCCGGCGACGAGGAAATTTTCATCGGAAGCGCCGACTGGATGCACCGCAACCTCGACCGCCGCGTCGAAGCCGCCGTGCCGATAAAAGACAGAAATCTTCTCAAATATATTCGTGAAAAAATTCTAGCTGCGTATTTGAAAGACAACGTTAATGCGCGTATCTTAAACGCCGACGGTAATTACGAGAAAATAAAAACCGATTCAAAGGATGAGAAATTCGATTCGCAAATGTATTTCGTCGGACAGGAAATTTGATTTTTACCGAATAAAAAATGTAAAAATTAGAGTTCGCTGCTTTCTGTATTTAACAATTTCAAACTATTTAGGACTTTTCGGCTGAAGGAAGCGTCAAATACAAGAAATAAAATTTCCCAGAATTTGTAAAAAGGAGTTTCCCACGAAAATGCAAATCAACCGGCGCAGAATCGTTTCCGTAAAATCAACCGTTATAGCTTGTGCTACTGTTTTGGCAATTTTCGGTTTTTTAAGTTTCTCGGCAAAACACGAACGAGCGCGCGCTTCGGCTTCCGGTCCGGCGACTTCCTACACGAACGCACCCGGCGAGAGCAACTGCACCCAATGCCACGCGAGTTTTCCCGTCAACAGCGGCACGGGAAACGTTTCCATCTCTGCTTTACCAATCAATTATTCGCCGAATCAGCAGATTCCGGTAACCGTTACGGTCAGCCAATCCGATGCGGTGATTTACGGTTTTCAACTGACGGCGATTGATGCGCAAGGAAAAAATGTCGGCACTTATACGCTTCCGACGCAATCGCCGAAGCAGTTGCAGATGTTGAACGGTTTCGTCAGTGGCAATCAGCGCACGTATGTCGAGCATACGATTGACGGCGTTTTGCCGACGCAGTTTGGCTCGAAATCCTGGACTTTTACGTGGAACGCTCCGGCTCAAAGAGTCGGAACAGTGAGTTTTTACGCTGCCGGAAACGCCGCAAATAGCGACGGTTCACCTGCGGGCGATTATATTTACACAACTTCTAAAAGCATTCGGTCGGGAACGATCGTTTCAAATTTCGACGGCGACGGAAAATCGGATGTGGCAGTCTTTCGACCGGCAACCGGCGAATGGTTTAGCTTGAAAAGCAGCGACGGAAGTCTCCAATCGTTCCAATTCGGCGCAAGCGGCGACAAACCGGTTCCGGGAGATTTTGACGGCGACGGCAAAAGCGATTACGCGGTTTGGCGACCTTCGAGCGGTATCTGGTATGTCCAGCAAAGCGCGCAGGGATTTCGCGCCGTTCAGTTCGGCGCAAGCGGCGATGTTCCGGTTGTCGGCGATTATGATGGCGACGGGAAAACCGATTTTGCCGTTTATCGCCCGTCAGACGGCGTTTGGTATCAACTGCAAAGCTCGAAAGGTTTGGTTGCCACCCAGTTCGGAACAACCGGCGACTTACCGGCGCAGGGCGATTACGATGGGGACGGAAAAACGGACATAGCGGTTTTTCGCCCGTCAACCAGAACTTGGTATATCCAACAAAGCCGGGACGGATTTTCAGCCGTCCAATTCGGCAATTCAACCGACAAACCCGTTCAAGCGGATTACGACGGCGACGGTAAAACCGATGTTGCGGTTTTTCGTCCGAGCGACGGAGTTTGGTATTTTCTGAAAAGCCGCGACGGTTTCGCCGCAACGCAGTTCGGAGCGGCAGACGACAAACCCGTTCCTGCCGATTACGACGGTGACGGCAAAAGCGACATCGCCGTTTATCGAGCGTCAGACGGCGTTTGGTATATTCTCAAAAGTTCCGACAACTCTTTTTACGGTGTCGGTTTCGGCAATGCTCAAGACATTCCCGTGCCGAGCAGTTTTATTGCAGAAGCGTCGCAATAGTTTTCTTTATAAGCGTTGCCGTTTCTTCCGGCTTTTCCAGTGGAAAAAGATGCGAACCTTCGATGAATTGAAAGCTGAAAGGAAAGTTTCTTCGCATAAAATTCAGCCTCGCAAGCCGCCCTTCTTCCGAACGAGTTCCGCCGATATAAGCCGCCGGAACTTTTAATCTGCCGCGCAGTTTCGGCAAATAATCCGGCAGTGTTTGATAAATTTTCGCCTCGACACTCGGTTTGAAAAAAAGACCGACACCCGTTTCGCTCTCAACCGTTCCGTGTTTTACATAATCGCGCAAAACGTCTTCATTAAACATTTGGAATTTTTCTTTCTGCTTGAAATGTTCAAACGCTTCGTCTTTTGTCGTCCAAACAGAACGCCGAAACTTTGTCTGACGCGCCAGCGGAATTTTTTCTATTAAATTCGTCCGCTTCAAAATTTTTATTCCAAAACTGCTCAAACGGCTGATAATCGGCGCGTCTAAAAGAACTATCGCTTTGTAAAGTTCTGGATTTTCAATCGTAACGAGAAAATGCAAAATTCCGCCCAAGCTGTGTCCGACGCCGATAATTGGCTGTGTGTAACGCTCTTCAATTTCCTCGCGCAATTCATCTCGAAGACGTTCCCAACCGTTGGCTACCGGAAACTTCGGATTATGCGCGTGCCGTTCGAGATAACCGATTTTAAAATCTTTTTCGAGAAACGAGAAAAGTTTGCTGTAAGTTTTGGCGGGAAACCGTTGGCGTGAGCGAAATGTATTTTTTCTTTCATAATTGAACGAGAAAAGTTAACCGAGAATAAAAGAAAGAATTAAAAAATTATATTTATGTTCTTCATTCCTATTAATTTTTCCTGCATATCAATTCCCAATAACCTACGTCAATCCATTTATTAAACTTAAAACCTATTTCCTGAAAATGCGCGACTTTTTCAAAACCGAATCGTTCGTGAAGTTTAATGCTTGCTTCGTTCGGCAAAGCGATTCCCGCAATTATCGCGTGAACGTCTGTCTTGAAAAGTTCTGCGAACAACATTTCGTAAAGCAATGTTCCGATACCTTTTCCATTCGTCCCGTTTTTGACGTAAACCGAAACTTCAACTGAACTTTTGTAAGCGCAGCGCGATTTATATTGGGCGGCGTGAGCGTAACCCAAAATTTCCGCGCTTTCTTCGCAAACAAAAAACGGGTAATTTTTAATTGTTTCGGCAATTCGCCGATTCATTTCGGCAATTTTGAGTGGTTCGGTTTCAAAAGTTGAATGCGAATTTTCAACATAGTAATTGTAAATTTCCGCGATTTGTTTGCTGTCTTCAAGTTGTGCTTTTCTCACATCCATTTTTTCAACTCATTTTTCGCTATCGTTTCCAGATGAACTTCGTCGGGACCATCCGCAAGGCGCAAAGTTCGCGCGTAAATCCAAAACTGCGCGAGCGGGAAATCCTGCGAAACTCCCGCGCCGCCGTGCGCTTGAATCGAGCGGTCAATTATCTTTTGCGCCATTTGCGGAACGACGGCTTTTATCATCGCAATTTCGCTGCGCGCTTGTTTATTTCCCGTTGTATCCATTAAATAAGCCGTCTTCAAGACAAGCAGCCGCGCCTGCTCGATTTCCATTCTCGATTCGGCAATCCAATTTCTGACCGTCTGCATTTCGCTCAAATTTTTGCCGAAAGCGCGTCGCCGATTCGTTCTTTCAATCATCAATTCCAAAGCGCGCTCGGCAACCCCAATCAAACGCATACAATGATGCACTCGCCCGCCGCCCAAGCGACCTTGCGCGATTTCAAAACCGCGACCTTCGCCCAAAAGCAGATTTTCTTTCGGCACGCGCACATCGGTAAAAGAAATTTCCGCGTGTCCGTTCGGCGCGTCGTCAAAACCAAAAACATTGAGCAGTCTTTCGACTTTTACGCCATCGGCATTCATCGGAACTAAAATCATCGATTGCTGAAGATGTTTCGGCGCGTCCTCGTCGGTTTTGCCCATAAAAATCGCCAGTCTGCAGCGCACATCGCCCGCGCCGGTTGACCACCATTTTCTGCCCTTTAAAACATATTTGTCGCCGTCTTTAACAATTGAAGCGCAAATATTTGTCGCGTCCGACGATGCAACGTCCGGTTCAGTCATCGCAAAACACGAGCGAATTTCGCCGTCAAGAAGCGGTTTTAACCATTCTTCTTTCTGCTCGTCAGTGCCGTATTTCCACAAAACTTCCATATTCCCTGTGTCCGGCGCGGAGCAATTAAAAACTTCCGCCGACCAAACAACTCTGCCCATCATTTCGGCAAGCGGAGCGTATTCTAAATTCGTCAAACCGGAAATTTCCGGCAAAAACAAATTCCACAAATTTTCGGCTTTCGCGCGTTCTTTCAAATCTTCAACCAGTTGCAAAGGCTTCCATCTGTCGCCAGAATTTATTTCATCTGTAAACGCCGTTTCATTCGGGTAAATATGCGTGTCCATAAACGCTTGCAGTTTGCTTTGCAGTTCGCGCGTTTTCGTTGAATAATCGAAGTTCATAATTTTTCAGCCAAATATTAGCATAAATACGCGGGAGATTTAGGATTTTATGAAATGGGAATACCAAACGGTTAAGCTCAACGTGTTAGCTTGGAATTGGGGCGGCATTAACTTTGACGCCGACAAAGCACAAGATTTTACCAACCAATTAGGTGCTGAAGGCTGGGAACTTGTTTCGGCATTCGCCGTCAACGCTGGTGCTGGATATTCAAAGGAGGTTGTTTTTGTTTTTAAGCGACCGTTGAGTGAATAATTCATGAAAGACACTACCGAAATTCGCCGCGGCGAAGAATTAGACGAAGCGAATCTGCGCGAATTTTTGCGCGGCAAGTTTTCAGAATTAAAACACGAGATTGAAATTGAACAATTTCCCGCCGGAAGTTCTAATTTAACTTATTTGATAAAAATTGGCGCGTCGGAATATGTTTTGCGCCGTCCGCCGTTCGGCAATCAGGTGAAATCGGCGCACGATATGTCGCGCGAGTTTAGTGTTTTGTCGAGACTTTCAAAAATCTATAAACCCGCCCCGAAACCGCTTTTATATTGCGCGGATGAAAAGGTAATCGGCTCTGAGTTTTATTTGATGGAACGCCGCAAAGGTCTGATTATTCGCGGAAAGTCGCCTGAAGTTTTGGAAAATTCAAAAGACCTGCAACAAAGTGTCTGCGAAAAATTTATTGAAAATCTGGCAAACCTTCACGCCCTCGATTATGAAAAAATTGGTTTGGGTGATTTGGGAAAACCGGAAGGCTATGCGAAAAGACAAGTTGAAGGTTGGACAAAGCGTTACTTCAACGCAAAAACCGATGAAAATTTTGAACTTAAAACAGTAGTCGAATGGCTGAATGAAAACGTTCCCGAAACACACGGCGCGGCATTGATTCACAACGATTACAAATTTGACAACGTGATGCTCAATCCCGAAAATCTAACCGAAATTGTTGCAGTTCTCGATTGGGAAATGACGACAATCGGCGAGCCGCTGATGGATTTAGGGACGACGTTAGCTTACTGGATGTCAAAGGACGCGGGCGAAAATTTATTGAGTATGCCGTTTAATCCGCGTGTTTTGATGGAAAATATCTCGCGCCCGGAATTGACGCAAATGTATGCGGAAAAATCAGGGCGTGATGTTTCAAACGTTCTTTTTTATTACGTTTTCGGCACGTTCAAAGTCGCCGCAATTGCGCAGCAGATTTATTTTCGCTTTGCAAGAGGTTTTACGCAGGACAAACGCTTTGCACGGTTTAATATTTTTGTGAACGTGCTTGGCAAAATTGCTTTGGACGCGGTTGAAAAAGGAAGTATTTAGCCATGAGTAAACACAAAGTTTTACGAGAAAAGATCAATATCTTCTATTCGTGTTCTTTCGTGTCTGTTCGTGGCTTATCCGATTTTGTTGTAAAATTATCGTTTTTATGAACAACAGAAAACTTGGGTTGGCAATCATCGGTTTAGGAGGCGCGGTCGGCACGACGATTGTCGCCGGCGTCGAGCTTTTGAAAAAAGGCAAAATCGAAAAAACCGGTTTGCCGCTTGCCAATTTGCCGGAAGATTTAACAAAAGATTTAGTCGATTACGAAAATCTCGTCTTTGGCGGCTGGGATTTGCACGCGGCGAATCTGGCACACGCGGCGGAAGAACACGACGTTTTGACGCACAAACAATTCGTCGTCGTCGAAGACGAATTGCGGAAAATAAAACCTTGGCGTGCCGCTTCAAACAAAGAATTTCTCGCGCTCGTCAAAGGCGAAAACACTTTTTCCGACAATTCGCACCGAGCTGTGATTGAAAAAATTCGGCAGGATTTACGCCAATTTCGCACACGCGAAAAATGCGATGAAGTTGTAGTGATAAATCTCGGCTCGACCGAAAAACTCGCCGACGAAGGCAATGAAATTTTTAATTCGATTGCCGATTTTGAAAAGGCTCTAGACGCAAATTCGAAGGAAATCTCGCCCGCGATGCTTTACGCTTACGCCGCGATTTTGGAAAAAATTCCCTACGGAAATTTCACCCCATCGGTTGCCGCCGATATTCCCGCGCTGGTTGAATTTGCCGAGAAAAACAAAGTTCCAGTCGCCGGAAAAGACGGCAAAACCGGACAAACGATGATAAAAACCGCGATTGCCCCGGCTTTAAAAACGCGCGCCTTAAAGGTTCAAGGCTGGTATTCGACCAATATCTTAGGCAATCGTGATGGTTTGGCTTTGAGCCACGAGGATTCGCTTGCTTCAAAAATCAAAACAAAAGGCTCGGTTCTTGACGATATTTTGGGTTATAAGGTTGAAGACCACCTCGTTGACATTCGCTATTATCGTCCGCGCGGCGACAACAAAGAAGCGTGGGATAACGTTGATGTGACGGGATTTCTCGGTCAGCCGATGCAGTTGAAAATCAATTTCTTATGCCGTGATTCGATTCTTGCCGCGCCGCTGGCGATCGAAATTGCGCGCCTGCTGGATTTGGCAAAAAGGCGCGGAAGTTTCGGCGCGCAGGAACAGCTTTCGGTTTTCTTCAAACTTCCGATGACGAAAACTAAAGACGCGATACCGGAACACGCTCTGCACAGGCAGGAACAGATGCTTTTTCAATGGCTGAAAAATAAAATTTTAGTTTGATAATTTCAGAGACAATGCAAAACGAGCAGGAAAATAACCCAAAGGCTGTGACAAACGAAAGAATTCCGATTTGGGTTTGGCTGTTTCCGCTGTGCGGGTTAATTGATTTGGCGGCATACTGTAGCTTTTTGACAATTAGCCTGCCGATTGCCGCTTGGACGGCGACCTTAATAGACAACGCTGTTTTACCGATGATGGTCGCCGTCCAAGGAATTTCCTGCGCCTTTTTAGTTGTGGCGGTAATTTTGGCTGTAAAAACCCCTTTGATAAAAAAACGGTATAGTTTTAAGCGTTTACTATTTATTAACGCGCTGGGATTTGTTTTGCTCGGCTTGATTCCGCCGCTGATTTTTCTTCCCGGTAGAAACAATTCGGATTTCGGTTTCGGAGTAGCTTTGATTCCGCTTTTTTTCTATCCGATTTTTAACATTGTGCGTCTTGTGATTTTGTTTCTCGTATCAACCCTTGCAGTTAAATCTGCCGGTTCGAAATAACTTTTCGCCTCTTCGTCCCGGGTTATGCTAAATTTATTCTATGCTTAATTCAATTTCTTATTCATTACCGGAAAATTTGCAAAAGACTGTTCAATCGAAATTTGACGAATGGCAAAAGGCGGATAAAATCGGACTTTTGTGGAACAAAGACCAATCGCTTTGGACGAACGACGACGAGGCAAAATGGCTCGGCTGGCTCGATGTAGTCGAAACCGAATCGAACGATTTGCAGAAGTACCGTGATTTTGCCGAAGAGATTAAAGGCGCTGGTTTCGCGCACGTTTTGCTGATGGGAATGGGCGGCTCATCCTTGTGTCCCGAAGTTTTGGCAATCACTTTCGGCAAAGAGAATTTTCACATTTTAGACTCCACCGTACCAATGCAAATCAAAGCGGTTGAAAGCAAAATTGATTTGGCAAAAACGCTTTTTATCGTCGCCAGCAAATCGGGTTCAACCTTAGAGCCAAATACTTTTAAACAATATTTTTTCGAGAAGGTTTCTGAACTTGTCGGACGTGAAAATGCCGGAAAACAATTCGTCGCCATTACCGACCCAACCTCAAAAATGCAAACGGTTGCCGAGCATGACAATTTCCGTAAAATCTTTTTCGGCGACCCTTCAATCGGCGGCAGATTTTCCGCGTTGTCGGCTTTCGGTTTGACGGCGGCGATGGCAATGGGTTTGGACGTAGAAGATTTTTTGCAAAGAACTATGGAAATGGTTCACGCCTGCAAATCGCACGTTCCCGCAGAAAATCCGGGCGCGATTCTCGGAACGATTTTGGGTGTTTGCCAAACAAATGGGCGCGACAAATTGACGATTTTTACCTCACCGGAAATTTACGATACGGGAGCGTGGCTCGAACAGCTTATAGCCGAATCAACAGGAAAATCCGACATTTCAATAATTCCGGTTGACCGCGAAACGCCGCAGCCGATTGAAAACTACGGCGACGACCGCGTTTTCGCTTATCTAAAACTCGACGGCACACGAGACGATTCTTCTTTAGACGAAAAAGTCTCTGCGCTCGAAGCCGCCGGACACGCCGTCGTGCGTATTGTTTTGCCGGACAAGATGAATCTCGGACAGGAATTTTTTCGCTGGGAATTTGCAACTGCCGTCGCCGGTTCGATTATGCAAATCAATACGTTTAACCAGCCCGATGTTGAAGCCGCAAAAATCGAAGCACGAAAAATCACTGATGAATACGAAAAGACCGGAAAGCTCCCGGATGAAAAACCCTTTTATGAAGAAAATGGCGTCAAGCTTTTTACCGACGAAAAAAATCTGGAACAATTAAACGAATTTGTCGGTGGTGAAAAGTCTCTGAAGAAATATCTCGCCGCACATCTGGCGCATTTGCAGGAAACAGATTATTTTGCGCTTCTGGCTTATGTGGAAATGAATGAGGAAATTGAATCCATCTTACAAGAAATTCGCACTCAAGTTTTAGAAACAAAACTCGTTGCGACTTGTCTCGGTTTCGGTCCGCGTTTTCTGCACTCGACTGGGCAAGCCTACAAAGGGGGCGCAAACCAGGGAGTTTTCCTGCAAATCACGTCCGATGATGCTGAAGACTTACAAGTGCCGGAACAAAAATTTACTTTCGGCGTCGTCAAAGCTGCGCAGGCGCGAGGCGATTTTCAGGTTTTGCTTGACCGCGAACGTCGTGCTTTGCGCGTGCATCTTGGTGAAAATGTGACGGAAGAATTAAGAAAACTGGCAGAAATTATTCGTTAACCTTTCACGGGAAATAAGTTTCAGATGATTTGGGTTTCGACGATTATTTTGTAATCACAAAATAATCGTCGAGCCGTTTAAAAAGCCCGTGTTTCATTCTCTATAAATTTTTGAAAAGACAATATAAATTCATTCAACTTTTCTCTAACATTGCGCGTCTAAAGCCTGACGGACAAAATCAAGTCCGAAACTCCCCATAATATCAACTTTTTACATTTACTCCCTTCAAACTACTTCAATCCGCAAAAATTAAGGAGAGAAAAATGAAAAACTACAGTTTAAAATTTTTTGTCGTCGTTATGGCAATCGTCGGTTCAATCGGCGCTACGAGCAGTAATGTCAACGCACAATTTGCGCGCAATAATTTGTCCAGAGCGCAAGTTGACCGCCTAATCAGAAATGTCGAAGAACGTGTCGACCGTTTTGTCGTGCAATTTGACTACGCGCTCGACAACAGCCGTTTGAACAATACCAGGCGCGAAGATAATTTGAACCAGCGCGCCCGCGATTTGGAAACGGCAACCGATGAACTTCGCCGCGAGTTTGACCGCAACGATTCACGTCGGGAAAACAGTGCAGAAGTTCGCCGAGTGTTAAATATCGCTTCGGATATAAACGTGGCGATGCGTAATCGCAGACTTAACCAGGCAACCGAGCGCAATTGGGCGGTGGTCAGAACCGAACTCAATGCTCTGGCGCGTGCCTACAATCTGCCGCAATTGGGCGGTGCGTATAACCAGAACACGTACAACGGACAAGGCAATTCGAATTTGTCGAGAGCGCGAATCGACCGACTTATTAGAAACGTCGAACAGCGCGTTGACCGCTTTGTCGTGCAGTTTGATTATGCGCTCGACAACAGTCGTTTGAATAATACGCGACGCGAAAATCGCTTAAATCAACTGGCGAGAGATTTAGAGCAGGCGACCGACGAATTGCGGCGCGAGTTTGACCGCAACGACTCCAGACGTGAAAACAGCGCCGAAGTTCGCAAATGCTTAAACATCGCTTCGGACATCGACGTTGCAATGCGAAATCGCCGATTAAATCGCGCGACCGAAACTAATTGGGTAGCCGTCCGCACTGAACTCAATGCTTTGGCGCAGGCTTACAATTTATCATCCGTCGGCGGCAGATATCGTTAATTCGACAAAACTCAAACTACGGCAAAAAGCGTTAGGAAAATAATTTTCCTAACGCTTTTTCTATTGTACAAACCGGGAAATTTATTTCGTTTCGATTGTTGTTATCTTGCGTTGAATTTTCTGGCGTCGAGAGTAATGTCGCCGTTGACGTATGCGGTAACTTCCGTTCCCTTGGGAATGGCGATGTCTTTTCCTTTCATCAAAAGAAAAAACGGTGCAGCCGGGAAGAAAAGAATGCTTGAAGCAACGATTGCGCCGGTCATCGCGCCGGTTTTGCCGCCGCCTTTTGTTTCTTTAGTCGCGCGCAATGCAACTTTTTCGCCGGACACAAGACGCACGCTGTCCAGAACTATATCCAATTTTCCCCCTTTTCCCATTCTTCCTTTCGGTTTAGCATTTGTAACCGTCGCCAGAGCAACTGCGCCGCGCTGAATAACCACAATATCACCGACTTTGATGTCTTCGATAACTTCGAAATCGACTGTTTCGCCGGTTTTTGCATCGGCGGAAGACATATTTCGACTCAAACGCAATTTGAGTGGCGTCTGGTCTGTCAGCATAAACGGAACCGCCGCGCCGGATTGATTTGAATTGTTGCCGGTCGAAGCGTTGTTAACTTGCCCACCGGTGTTCGATGAACTTTCCATCATCGCCATCATTACCGCGTTGGGCGCGCCGCTTTTTTTCAGGGTTTGCAAAGCCGAAGCTGAAGTGTCAAATGAATTTCTGGAAGATTTTATTTTTGCAATTATAATTTCCTGTGAAAATCCTGATTTGACCATGTCTATAACTGCTTGATTGGTAAGGACTTCCTGTGTTTGCGCCGAAGCTGCAACCGGCGATAAAACAAGACAGAAAACGCTTTGCAGTAGTAATACGCTTAGAGATGCGGATAACAATTTTTTCATTTAGATTCTCCTTGAGAAGTTTTTGAACAGATTAGAGTTAAGATATATTAAGATAATTCAATAATTTTGTCTTCTAAAAATTTCAATTATCGAATATTTTTTCAGCTTTACTTGTATATCAAATAAAAAAAGTGTTTAGAGGTTAAGTCCAAACACTTTTTACTCGATTTACCGCGCGAATCTATTTCGCGTCGTTTTCGTCTTTGCCGTCGTCATAAATCAGATTGCCGCTTTCGTCAATCGCGTCTTTATCGACATGTTCCTGCGGTGTTTTCTTCCCCACCTGTGGAGCGTGTTCCGGGTGTTCGCCAACATCTTCGGCAATTGTTCCTTCTTTTTCGTTTTGCTCGATTGCCTTTTTCGCTTGGGCAACATCTCTTTCGTCAGGCATAATTTTTTCGTCTCCCTTATTCTTTTTTCCTATTGTCAAACTTTTTCGTATTCTTCCTCTTCAATCAGATATGGCGTCGCCGCGGGTTTGTCCAAATCTTCCTGCAAAACTTTGGCAATCACCGGCAAACTCAAACTGCGCGTTTTTGCGATATTCGGAACGGCTTTGCCTTTCGCATAAACATCGTGTCGTCCGTTATCTTTATACCATTCGGCTAAAGACGCGGTTTTGTTCATTTCCTCGACAATCTGCCGCCAGCCGACGCCGGTGTTGTAGGCGCAAAACGAAATCTCGCCTTCCTGTGTGCCGTATGGAATAACGCACATTTCCGTGCGGCGGAAATCATAATTGAATAAATCCTGAAACCACATTCCTTCGACACAAAGAACACGCCACATATCTTCCGACGGGTCTTTCGGCTGCACTTTCATTCGATCATTGCGGTCTGAATTTGAATCAGCCGACGAAGGTTTAAAAAGATTCAAAATTTGCGAAACGGGAAAACCATCGGGCGCGTTCGATGCGTCGTAATTCCGCATAATCGCCATACCGAGCTGCGCCATCGTCAGCTTTTTGCCGCGAGCCGTGTCGGTAATCGTCGCTACGTCTCTCGTAAATTGCTCGTAGTTGAAAAAGTCGAACAGCGAAGTCATCGCGCCCGTATTTTTATTAACGACAATCAAGGTAAAAATTCCGCAGTTCGGATGACAATTACACGACGACCAACCCCACGGCGCGTCCGCGCCTTGCAACATATCCATTACCGAAGTGAAAGCCGAATACGAAGAAAGCGGAAACCAATCGCGCAATGGCTCAAGCGTTCCGTCGAGTTGGTCTTTTAAATCGTGTGTCATTCCGGCGAGCGTGTAGCGTTGCTGAATGCGGTCTTTGTCGGAAACGTCTTCGTCGCGTCCGGTGAAACTTACAGGCTGAAACGCAATCGTCTGAACTTTATCAATATTCTGTGCGGCAAATTTTACGATGTCGCCGATTGCGTCATTGTTGACTGTATTGACAATCGTCGTCACCAAAGTAACTTTAATCCCGACCGACGCAAGATTTTCAATCGCTTTTAATTTCACGTCGAACAAATTTCCAACGCCGCGATGTTTATTTTTCTCTTCGCTCGTTCCGTCGAATTGCAGATAAACGCCGTGTTGCCCGGCTTCTTTGGCAGCTTTGCAAAACTCGATATCTTCGGCGTAACGGATGCCATTCGTCGCGGCTAGGATTCGATAAAATCCAATCTTCTTCGCATACGCGACCGATTCCAAAAAGTGTGGCGCGATGGTCGGTTCGCCGCCGGAAAATAAAATGATGATTTGGCGGCGCGGCTTGAACGAAATCGCGTTGTCTAGAATTTGTTTCGTGTCTTCAAACGTCGGTTCGTGGACGTAGCCGACTTGATTCGCGTCCATAAAACACGGGTTGCACATCATATTACAGCGGTTCGTTAAATCAACGGTCAACACCGCGCCGCGCCCGAATTTTATATCCGAAGTTCCGTGATGATGAACGTGCTTGTCTTCCGCCGCTTTGAAATCACGCCCGTAAAACAGCGATTCTATTCGTTCCAAAAACTTCGCGTCCGTCGCCATCACGTCAACGAATTCGCCGTGCGTCGGACAGGTTTTCTTCATCAAGACTTGCCCGTTTTCCTCGACAATCTGCGCCTTGATTTCGCCCGGATGCGAATTCATCAAAATCTCAAGCGGAATCGTTTTATCAATCACGCCGTTGCGAACATTCTTCACGCACGTCGGGCAAAGCGAATCGGTTTCGCGCGGAAATCCGAGCGGCGGCGCGGTGCGCTCATAAGATTTTAATAAAGGTTCTGCCGCCCAATTCGGTTTGATAGATTCGCCTTCGGGCAAAGATTTGTTAACGGCTTGAAACGCCTTCCAACCAATATCGGCAAGTTTCGACGCGGCTTTCGAGCCGGTCTTTCCCTTCCCTTTTCCTTCGCCGCGTCTGAAATTATCACTGAACATAATGTTTTAATATAATAAGCTGAATAAAATTTTTGGTGTTTGATGCGGAAATGCAAGCTAAAGGCTAACAAATTTCGGATTTATTGTCCAAATTTAATTGTTTGTGAACTTGTAGTTTTGAATTAAAATTTACTTCAAGAGTTTGCTAAATTTTTGAAAACACTTTTCGCGGGTTATTACTGCCTTATCAAGAATAACTGTTTCGTCTCCAATATCTACGACTTTGTTGTTGGAGTAACAAACCTTTTCTTCGTAAGTATTGCCATTGAATTTGAATATGCTTAGGTGCTGATAACCACCGCTAATACTTGTTTTTGTTTCAATATCTAAATATCCATTTGTCTTCGAAGCTTTGAGTTCAGTTTCCTGATTTCCAATATCGAATAAAATTGTTTTCCATAAACCGTTTTTCTTTTGGAAAACAAACAATTCTTTTTCAGCGTGGTAATTACCTAATTCTCCAATTACGAAAATTTCCCTTTCGCTGTCATTATTTAAGTCAACTAAATCAGCATCATTGTCAACGCCGGCAAAATATGCACAATTAAAATTTTTCAGAAAATTAATCCATTCTTCTTCAAAACGCTTTAAATTATCAGCTGATTTAGGAAAGCTGGTAAATGCCGCATCTGTATTTCTTATTTTTATTTCTTCTCTTTTGACTTTTAGAAATTCAGCTTTATCCAAATCTTCCCAAAATGATTCGAGTTCCTTTTCTTTACAGCCGTATTTTATTTCCTCACTTTTAGTTTCAATTTTTGGCGCATTTTCAGCAATTTCAATTTTCTCCGCAATAAAAGATTGTTCGACAGTTTGAAAGTAAAACTTAAAAACAACAAACGAACCAATCCCGAAAGCCAACAGCGCAACCGCCAAATAAAAAGTATAACGACGCATAATTTTATTTCGTAAGTAAAAGAATTTCAACACTTTCATATTAGCTTTTAGTCCAAAGAAAATCAACGATTTTCCTCTTAAACGCCAAAGAAATTTTGTCTTTATTAATCTTCGGGAACAAAAATTAAATTTCGGTGTCTAAGTGTATGCGGAGGGAAATTTATATGTTTTCTTTCGCTTTTGAACCGCCGTTGGCACCGGAAATAGTGGAGGAAATAATATGTTGGACAAATTGGTCGTATCGAAAAATAATGATGTAGAAAATCGCAGGCTCGGCAGTTTTTTGCTGACCACTACGACGGGCGCGCTTTCGATTTTAACTTTTGCGCTCGTTTACAGTCTTTTCACATACAATTCGGCGCTCGGCAATGACAACTTACATCTTTCGGCTCTGGTCGCGCCCGTAACAATTGCGGAACAAGCTCCGCCGCCTGAACAACCTGCACAACAGAAACCGCAAGCCGTCGCTGCGACGGTTAATAACCTGCCGACGCGCCGCGAAAATATGCTCCGCGTGGATGAAACTCCTTTGAAACCGCCGACGAATGTTTCGGTCGCGCAAAATCAACAAATGGCACGCCCGAATTCGCGTTTTACGCTCGACAACAGCGATTCCAATCCGTCGGCTGCAGGTTCAGGAGCAATCGAACGCGGCAATGGCGGCACAGGTTCAGGGCAAATGAGCGGAATTTCCGGTTTGCTAAAACCGACGGTTGTAGAAACTGCAAAAAATGATGCGGTCGAACCGCCACCCGTTTTGAAAACAGCGCCTAAACCACCGATTGTAGCGCCTGAAAAGAAAATCGTTTCCGGCGGCGTGGTCAACGGTAAAGCAATAAATCTTGTTGTACCTGCGTATTCGGCAGCGGCAAAAGCGGTTCACGCGGCGGGTAGAGTCGAAGTGCAGGTAATGATTAACGAAGACGGGCGCGTGGTTTCCGCCAGTGTGGTCAGCGGACATCCGCTTTTAACTCCGGCAGCATTGAGTGCAGCACGTTCGTCGAAATTTACGCCGACGCTTTTATCCAATCAACGAGTAAAAGTAACCGGCATAATCGTGTATAACTTTAAAGCACAGTAACTTTATTCAAGTGCGAATTACGAATTAGAAGGGTTTTATCAATTCGTAATTCGCACTTTGAAATTCGCAATCGGGCTCAAGCGAATGCTTCCAAATATTTTACACCCGCGCCGGTGTTGAAAATCACAACTTTTTCACCTTCTTCAACCAAATCCTGCTCAATCATCTTTCGCAATGCCGGAAGACACGCCGCGCCTTCAGGCGCACAGAATAATCCTTCCGCCGCCCCGATTTCCCCAACGGCGGCAATCAATTCTTCGTCCGTTACGGCGACGGCAGTTCCGCCGGATTTGTGCAGCGCATCTAAAATTAAAAAATCGCCGATTGCTTTCGGAACTCTCAAACCGGATGCAACGGTTGCAGCATTTGGAAATTCGGCGGCAAATGTATCGCCTTCGTGAAAGGCTTTGACGATCGGAGCGCAGCCGATTGACTGCACCGAAACCATTCTTGGACGTTTTGAATCAATCCAGCCCATTTGCTCCATCTCGTCAAACGCTTTCCACATTCCGATTAAACCGGTTCCGCCGCCGGTCGGATACAAAATTACGTCGGGCAAATTCCAATCGAATTGCTCAGCCAATTCATAACCCATCGTCTTTTTGCCCTCGACGCGATACGGTTCTTTCAAAGTCGAAACATCAAACCAGCCTTCGGCGTCTTTTCTATCGGCGACAATTTTTCCGCAATCTGTTATCAAACCGTCAACCAAAGTTACATTCGCGCCTGTTTGCTCGCATTCGACGATGTTTGCTCGCGGCGTATCGCGCGGCATAAAAAGAAAAGTTTCCATTCCGGCGCGCGAAGCATAAGCCGCAAGCGCGCCCGCCGCATTTCCCGCCGACGGCGCGGCGACTCGTTTGACGCCCAACTCTTTTGCCATCGAAACCGCCGCCGACATTCCGCGCGCTTTGAAACTCTGCGTCGGATTCGTTGATTCATCTTTGATAAAAAGTTCAATTTCAAACGGCAAAGTTTTCGCCAGCCGTGTGGCTGTCAACAACGGCGTCCAGCCTTCGCCGAACGAAATGATGTTTTCAGCATTTTCAACCGGCAAAATTTCAGTGTAACGCCACAAATTCGATTTGCGTGCATTCATAGAGTCTTTTGTTAAAGTCTCTGCGGCTCGCTGCAAATCATAGCGAACCAGAAGTGGTTTGCCGCATTCGATACAGAGGTTTTGCAAAGTATTTGCTTGATAATTTTTATGACAATTAGCGCATTCGAGATGTGTTACGTTCATAGATAAGAAGATATCAAAATAGAAAGATTTAGCCACGAATAGACACAAAAAAACACGAAAGATTTGTTTTTTTTATTTCGTGTCCGTTGTATTTATTCGAAGTTACTTTATTTTTTTAAAAGCGGTTTTAAGATTTTATAAATATTTTCCGTCATAATTTTTTCGCCGTCGGCGTTCGGATGAATATTGTCGGCTTGATTGAGTTTCGGATTCAGCGCGACGCCTTCTAAGATAAACGGTAGAAACGCGACTTTATATTGATTGGCTAAATCAGGGAAAACGGTTACGTAATCGCGCTGATATTGCGCGCCCATTGTCGGCGGTGCGAGCATTCCGCACAAAAGAACTTCGATTTTTTTTGCCTGCGCCTTTTCGATAATTTTGCTCAAATTCTGCTTCATACGCGCGACGGGAAGCCCGCGCAAAAGGTCGTTTGCGCCGAGTTCGAGAATCAAAATTTGCACATTTTCCTGCTCTAAAACCCAGTCAACTCGCTCCAATCCGCCAATCGAAGTTTCACCGGAAACGCCCGCATTAATTACTTCATAATCAAAACCGTCGGCTTTTAATTTCTGCTGCAAAAGATACGGGTACGATTCTTTTTCAGCGAGTCCGAAGCCAGCCGTCAAACTGTCGCCAAACGCGACGACTTTCGGTTTATCTGAAATCGGCTGAGTGGTTGAAAGCGGTTTTTCGATTTTTTTATTTGCCTGCTGTTGGGCTGACGACGCTTCTCCTCCGCAGGAAGTAAAAGCAATCATCAAAGAAATGAAACTTATAATAGCTGTTGCTCGAATAAAATAATTCATAATTGGTTTATAGTTTTTTATTTAGAACAGATAATTATGATGCAATTTTCGGCGAACTTGTTCGCGTCATTTTCGCAAGCTATCATTGAAACATATCAGATGCCGGATGTTAGATTTTAGAAAATGCTTTACTGACATCTAACATCCGGCTTCTAATATCTTTTTATATGATTCAACTCCAAAAAGTAACCAAAACCGTTCGCTCAGGCGCGGAAGATTTAACGATTTTAGACGATGTTTCCTTAACAATTCCAGATGGTGAATTTGTCGCCGTTACGGGCGCTTCCGGCAGCGGAAAATCAACGCTTTTAGGCTTGATTGCCGGACTCGACGCGCCGAGTTCGGGGGAAATTTTTATCGACGACGAAAATGTAACCCGGATGAGCGAAGACGCGCTGGCAAGTTTGAGGAGCGAAAAAATTGGTTTTATTTTCCAGTCTTTTCATTTGATTCCAAGTCTGACGGCGTTTGAAAACATTTTGATACCGATGGAGATTCAGGGCTTAAAAAACGCGCGGATAAGAGCCGAAAAACTGCTTGAAGCGGTCGAACTGACCGCGCGCGGACATCATTATCCGACCGAACTTTCCGGCGGCGAACAGCAGCGCGTCGCCATCGCCCGCGCCTTTGCCAATCAACCGAAAATTCTGCTGGCGGACGAACCGACCGGCAATCTCGACTCGCGCAACGGCTCGCATATTTTCGATTTAATGACCGAACTACACAAACAAAATAACGTATCTTTAATTTTGGTTACACACGACCAGAATTTGGCAAGCAAAGCACAGCGACAAGTAATTCTAAAAGATGGACGAGTTTTAAGCGATGAAATTCACCACAGAGGCACAAAGAACACACAGTCTTTCTAGAACTCTGTAGTGAATTTTACTTTATGAAGTTTATTTTCAATTTAACTTGGCGCGAAATTCGTTCCTCTTGGCGGCGTCTTTTGTTTTTCTTTTTGTGCATAGCTATTGGCGTCGGCTCGGTTGTTGCGCTTCGTTCGCTTATTCAAAATTTGAGCCAATCGGTCGGCAGCGATGCGCGCGCGCTGATGACGGCGGATTTTGAAATCAGCTCGACGAACGATTTTTCGCCGACTGACGTTGCGAAAATCGAATCGGTTGTCGGCGAATCAAATATTGTCGAAGCACGCAACGAATCAATGACTACTTCGGCGATGGCAAAACCGGTTGAGTTGTCGAATGAAAACTTCAGCACCATTGAGCTAAAAGGCATCGAACCGCCGTTTCCGCTCGTCGGAAATTTTACTTTGTCGGACGGAAAACCTTTTGATTTTAAGCTGTTGGAAAATAGAGGTGCAGTCGTCGCACCGATTATATTGGAAAATCTGGGCGTTAAAATCGGCGACAAAATTCGCATTGCCGACAGCGATTTTCAGATTCGCGCAACCTTTGACGAAGAACCCGGTGGCACAAGCGGCTTTCGTCTCGGCGCGCGCGTCTTCGTTGAAAAAAAAGCGTTTGACGAAGCCGGAATCACGCGCAACAACGGCAGAATCAGACGAAGAATTCTCTACCGAACTTCCGATAATCCGACCGAAACGGTCAAAAAATTACGCGAGGCATTGAAGGGAACAACTCTAACTGTTCAATCTTACCGTGAAACTCAAGAGAATTTGAGCGAGCAGTTTGAAAAAACCGAAAATTATTTATCTTTGACGGGTTTGTTGATTTTAGTTTTAGGCGGTGTCGGCGTGTGGAATGTGGCGCGGGTTTTTGTCGAGCAGAAACGCAAATCCGTCGCCGTTTTGAAATGTCTGGGTGCGAGCGGAACAAAGATTATCACGGTTTATTTGCTGCAAATTTTAACGCTCGGGTTTCTGGGAAGTCTTTTCGGAATCGTTTTAGCACAATGTTTTTTGTGGTTTGCCGAAAATCGTTTCAGCGCGGTGCTGCCGGAAAAAATGAGCTATTTTGTTCATCTCTCCACCGCGCTGCAAGGCGTTTTGCTGGGCATTTCGATTTCCCTGCTCTTTTCCGCTCTGCCGCTTTTGCAAGTCCGCACAATCAAACCGAATTTGCTGCTGCGAGATGAGACGGACGAGAAATTGCGCCGTTTAGACCCGACGAAATTGATTTTCGGCGCGATTTCTCTTGCCGGGCTTCTCGCTTTATCCGTCTGGCAAGCCGGTTCGCTAAAAGTCGGCGCGTTTTTTCTGGTCGGTTTAGGCGCAACTTCGCTCTGTTTATATTTTGCAGCGATTGCTTTGACCGCGCTTCTCAAACGAATAAAAAACTTCGGCTCGTTTTCGCTCGCCCAAGCCGTAAATTCGCTTTATCGTCCGGGAAATCAAACGCGCGTGATTCTGCTCGCCGTTGGTCTGGGCGCATTTGTCGTTCTCGCCGTGCAGTCTCTGCAATCGAATTTGGTGCGCGAATTTGATTTTACGCGCAATCAAAAATTGCCGAGTCTTTTTTTTATAGACATTCAAAAAAGCCAGGTTGACGAATTGAAAAATATTGTTCAGAAGCGAACCGGCGAGCAGGTGCAAACCGTTCCGACAATCCGCGCTCGCATTGCGCTCGTCAACGGCAAACCGTTTAATTTCGAGCAGCGCGAAGTTCGCCAGCAGCAAGGCATCATCGGGCGCGAATTTGCCGTAACATATCGCCCGAATCTGGACGAAAACGAAACGGTTATTGCCGGCGATTGGTGGAACAGCAGCGAAGAAAATTCGGATGAAACGGAAGTTTCAATCGAAGAAGGAATGAGTAAAACTTTGGGCGTTTCGGTCGATGATTCGGTAACTTTCGACATTTCGGGCAGAAAAATAACGGCGCGTGTCGCCAGCATTCGCAAACTCGATTTGCGCAACACGCGCACGGCTTTCGTCTTCGTTTTTCGTCTGGGCGTTATGGAAAAAGCGCCGCAGACTTTCGTCGCCACAGTCTTGAAAAAAATTCCCGAAACCGAACGCGCGCGGCTTCAGCGCAACATTATCGACGAATTTCCAAACGTGCAGATTTTCGACGTTGCAGACATTGTCGCGGCAGTGCAAAAACTCGTCAGTAATTTTGTACTGGCAATTTCTTTTGTCGGAAGTTTCGTGATTTTGAGCGGAATGCTGATTTTAATCGGCTCAATCGCTTTGACAAAATCACAGCGAATTTACGAAAACGCCGTCTTAAAAACTCTCGGCGCGAAACGCAAAACTTTGGCAGCAATTCTCCTAACCGAATACGGACTGCTCGGAGTTTTAGCCGGAATCATCGGCGCAGGTTTTGCAACAATTTTGTCTTTTGCCGTTTCAAAATATATTTTCAAAATTGATTGGGAATTTGATTTTACCTTGACGATTTTGGGCGTTTTGATTACCGCAATTCTTGTAATGCTCGTCGGCGTAATCGCCAGTTTTGACGTGCTTTTCAGAAAACCCCTCGCCACTTTGCGCTCGCAGTAAATTGGTTTTCAATTTACAAGGCTATATTTTTAATTTCTTCTTTTTCCTTCTTTCTTAATATACGTTGCTTTTCAGCCTCCATAACATTATTCCAAAGAACTGGATGACGCCAAGACATGAATAGAACGCTAAACAGGTAACGAAGCTGTAGAAAAGAGTTTGGATGCAAACGAAAAAAATATACCATCGAACAAAAAAAGACGGTAATGGCTCATGAGTTTCTTGTAGGTTATTACCTTCTCAAATAAAATTAGCTTTTCTGAAAGTTGCAAAAACCCTCTGCGTCCCAGTGCTTCTGTGGTTAATTTTCTTCTATATCTGTAAATGCACGAAACCATTGTGGCTCGACATTGCTCAGAATTTCGCAGTCGCAATACGCACCGTTTTCGTTGAGCCAGCTCATAAATGTCGGCATACTCAGACGGTTTTCCATCAAAAACTGCATCGTAAATTTTAAGTCGTGCGCACATTCGTTTTTTGCTAAACGCACGTCTAAATAATCAAACAAATCTTCGATGCGCTCGCGCGAAGCAGGTAGGTTTTCGATGAAGCGTCCGCGCTCGTCGCCGCTCAATTGCGCCCAGGTTTCAAGCTGTCGTTTTTTTATTAAAGGCATTTATTTATAGCTCCAAAGATGGAATTATAACATTATTCGACGAGCAAAATTCTCGTCTCCGTTTCGCGCATCGCTTCTTCCAATTCCTTTTGTTTCAAGCCTGCTCTCCCGTCGTATTTGATAAATTGGGGAATCAATAAAGAAACTACAGCTGTTCCGACGACGCATAAAATTCCGCCCGATACAATCGAAGTTTGTAAACCGTAAAGACTCGCCACTATTCCGGCTTCGGTGTCGCCGAGTTTCGGTCCCGATGTGTAACTTATCATTTCCATTGCGGCGAGTCTGCCGCGCAGATAATTAGGGATTGTTTGATTCCAAATCACGAACCGAAACAACGCACTGACCATATCGAACGCGCCGGCAAGCGCGAGAAAAAACAGAGCCGAATACAGATTTGTCGCAAAGCCGAAAAAGATTATCGAAACGCCCCACAGCGCGGCGGCGATAGCGACAAACAAACCGTGTCGGTGAATTCTCTTTGTCCAACCGGATGTCAAAGTTGCAACAAGCGCGCCGACCGACGGCGCAGCGTAGAAAAATCCGACCGTTCCTGCACCGAACTGGGCGGCAATCGCCGGGAAAAGCGCGCTCGGCATACCAAAAAACATCGCGTTCATATCAATCAGATACGTTCCCAAAATTTCCTTGCGCCGCCAGGCGTAATGCATGCCTTCGACAACGGATTTCAAACTCGGACGGTTTTCGGTTTGCGCTGCTGGCGGCGCAGCTTGAATCATAAAAACTGCTATCAACGATGCGATAAAACTTACTAAATCAATCGAATAAGCGACGCTTGCGCCGAATGCGGCTAAAATTATTCCGGCGAGCGACGGTCCTAAAATCGTCGTCATATTCCAACGAATCGAGTTCAGAGCGCCGACCGACGCCATCAAATCCGGCGGCACGATTCGCTGCATCATCGATTCAAAAGACGGACGCTGCAAAGCCGAAAGTCCAGCGTGGAGCGCGGCGCAAACAAATAAAATCCATACGCGCGGCGTTTGAAAAAGTGCGTTTGTAACCAAAATCACGGTTACTATTACCTGCCCGATTTCGGTCAGCCGCAGCATTCTACGTTTGTCTATAAAATCGGCATACGCGCCGCCGACAAAGGCAAGCAGCAAAATAAAAATAAACTCGACCGCGCCGAGAAGACCGACCATAAAAGTCGATTGTGTAAGCTGATAAACCTGCACGGGCAAAACCACAAAGCTGATTGCCGTACCAAACGAGGAGATGAATTGACCGAAAAATAAAAGTCGGTAATCGCGCGAAATACGCAACGGTGTGATATCTATAAACATAAAAATAACCTTTGAGCCGTTATTTAAATTAAAGTCTCAAAGGTTCAAAACAACAAATTATTTTTCAGCCGGATTATTTTCCAATCAGTTCCTTCGCTTTTGTAATTGCTTCTTCTAAATTAGTAACTTTCCCGTCGAGTTGCAATTCATAGACGGCTTTTATAATTTCACCCATTTGCGGACTTTCCTCTAAACCCAAGTCTTTCAGATGCCGTCCCATCAAAATCTTTTTCGGTGCTTCGTTTTCCACCGACAACTGACGCGCGCGTTCGATAAACCATTCCTGCGCTTCGGCTTTAAACCACTTTTTCTTCGGCACACAATCGGGATTTCTGCCCAGAGAATCGGCACGAGCCACGCGGTAAAGCAAATCCGGTTCTACTTTTCGTGCCAAACGGCGGAACGCGCCGTCACCTAAACTTTCGCGCTGTTTGTAAAACATACCGGGCAGCAAATGATAACGAACCAGTTGTATAACCTGCTCGCGCACGGCGAAATTATTGATTGTATGAATGCCGAGTTTGTCCAAAAACGAAACGGTCGGCTCAACTCCGGCTTCGTCATGAGCATGCGAACGCCAGCGTCCGTCAAAAAATCTGGTCGTTGCGGGTTTCCCGAAATCGTGGCACAAAGCGCCGAGCATTACCGTGATTTTCTTCGCATAAGGCAAATCGTCAACGAGTTTTCGCGCTTCGTCAACAACCATAAATGTATGTACGTCAACATTTCCTTCAGGATGCCATTCTTTTTCCTGTGGCACGCCGACGAGCGCTTTTATCTCCGGGAAAAGTTGTTCGACAACATTCAAATCATAAAGCCAGCGCAAACCGATTGAAGGTTTTTGCGCTTTTAATAGTAACTTTTCAAGCTCGTTCCAAATTCGCTCCTTCGGCAAATCCGCAACGTCAATCGAGCGGCAAATTTCTATTGTTTCCCGTTCGATTTCAAACTCGAAACGAGCGGCGAATTGCGCCGCTCGCAGAACTCTCAATGAATCTTCGGCAAAAGTTTCACGCGACACGACACGCAAAATTTTGTTTTTTATATCTTCATGTCCGCCGTAAATGTCAATAATTTCTCCGGTCAAAACATCTTTCAAAATTGCGTTTATCGTAAAATCACGACGTTTTGCCGCTTCTTCAAAAGACATATTCGGGTCGCCTTCGACAATGAAACCGCGATGACCTTTGCCCGTTTTTCGCTCGCGGCGCGGCAAGGAAACATCCAAATCGTTTCCCAACTTATAAACCGTGAACGCTTCGCCGACTATATCGACTTTGCCGAAACCCTCCAAAATTTCTTTTAACTTTTGCGGTTCGACGCCATAAACTTCAACGTCAAAATCTTTCGGCTCGGCATTCATCAATTCATCGCGCACGCAACCGCCGACGAGCATCGCGCGTCCGCCGTTTTGTTCGATGGTTTTAGCAAGTTTCGTGATTTTTTCGGGAAGACCTGGCATTAGAAACAAAATACATTCTTAAAATTTACTTTTTCATGAAACCCAATTCATTCATGATTTGTTTAGTCAAATCAATCCGTTTGTCCCGAATCGCCGCATAATTCTCGCCGTCCAAATTGAGAGCGAAAAAATATCGGTTGTCCTTCGTTTCCAGGTAACCGACAAACCAGCCCAACGCTTTTCCGTCCTTCCAGCCCCCGCCGGTCTTTGCGCTCAATTTGTAATCAAGCGTGGCTTCCTGCACGAGAATTTGTTTGACGATTTCCGTCGAGCGTTTTGAAACGGGCAATTTTCCGTCGTAGAATTTTCTCAAAAATTCGATTTGCTCGTCGGCAGAAATTTTCAAGGTGCCGCTCAGCCAAAACGCTTCAAACATCCGCTCGCTCGACAAACCGCCGGAAATGTCACGGTTGCCGTATTCAAATCGCTCGAGGTAATCCTTCATTCGCCGTTCACCAATGCGACGGGCTATTTCACGAAAATACCAAACGACCGAATATTTCATCGCCGACCTCAATGTGTGGTCTTGCTTCCAATGAACGAACGGCTCGCTCGTCCAATTGTCTTCCGGGTATTTTTTCTTGTCCCAGGCGATGACTGATTCGGCATCTTTGACCGCACCGGTTTCCAAACCGATAAGCGCATTTGGAATTTTGAACGTCGAAGCCGGGGTGAATCGAGTCGCGCAACGTTTTTCGTTGTATCTGATATAGCGATTATTTTTCGCGTCGTAGATAACAATTGCGCCAGTTGTATTTTCAAAATAGCGGCTTAAATCAATTGGCTTTTCACCTGTCGCGTTTTTCGTTGCGCCTGGTTTCGACTGTTTGACGACTTGAGCTTTTGCACAACCGAACGAAATTACAATCAACAGGAAACTGATGAAAAATTTTACTACAATCATGTTTCCAACCGTCCTCGCAGGTAATTTTTCAGTTCCGAAATTTTAATTCTTTCCTGTTCCCAAGTGTCGCGGTCGCGCACGGTAACGGCATTATCTTCTAAAGATTCGTGGTCAACCGTAACGCAGAACGGCGTGCCGATTTCATCCTGCCGCGCGTATAATTTTCCGATGCCGCCCGTGTCGTCGTAAACGGCGCGCATTGCGGGCTGTAAATCTTTTTTTATTTGTTTTGCCAGCGAGACGATTTCCGGTTTGTTTTTGGCGAGCGGCAGGACGGCGACTTTTATCGGCGCAAGTTCAGGTTTTAGTTTTAAGATGACGCGCGTCTCGCCCTTGTCGTTCGTTTTTTCCGTGTAAGCGTCCATCAAAATTGCTAGCAATAACCGGTTTACACCTGCCGCCGGTTCGATGACATACGGGTAAAAACGCTCTTTTGTTGCTTCATCAAAATATGATAAGTCTTCAGTGGAATCTGAGTTTATTCTTTTACCGTCAATTTCGGGTTTCTTTGAATGGGTTCTCAAGTCGAAATTTGTGCGATTGGCGATTCCCATAAGTTCGTCCCATTGTTTGTCTTCATCTTCGCGTTCGGGGAAATAGCGATACAAAACATCGACCGTGCGCTCGGCATAATGCGCGAGTTCTTCTTTCGTTTGCTCGTAAAGTTTGAGATTTTCGGCGGAAATGCCTAAAGATTGAAACCATTCTTGAAAATTATCTATAAATTCCTGATGAATGCGCGGTGCGTCCTCCGGTTGGCAAAAATACTCCATCTCCATCTGCTCAAACTCGCGCGTGCGGAAAATAAAATTTCCGGGCGTAACTTCGTTGCGAAAAGATTTACCGATTTGCGCGATGCCAAACGGCAGTTTGCGGCGCGAAGTGTCCAGCACATTTTTGAAATTGATAAAAATTCCCTGCGCAGTTTCTGGTCGCAGATAAGCTAAAGCATTTTCATCATCGTCAGCGGAGACTGCGCCGACAGTTGTTTTGAACATTAAATTGAACTGTTTCGGCTCGGTAAAATCACATTCATCCGATTCGCCCGCGTGAACCGATGAATGTTTCGGGCATTGTGAATCCTGCAATTTATCAAGACGAAATCTGCCTTTGCAGGCGCGGCAATCAACCAGCGGGTCGCTGAATGTCGTTTCGTGTCCTGAATATTTCCACACCTGGCGGTTCTGGATAATCGAAGAATCCAAGCCTTCGATGTCATCGCGTTCGTGGACAAGCCAGCGCCACCAGGAGTTTTTGATATTATTTGCCAGCTCAACGCCGAGCGAGCCGTAATCCCAACTGCTTCCCAAGCCGCCGTAAATTTCCGACGCCGGAAAAACAAAGCCGCGGCGTTTCGACAGAGAGACGATTGTTTCGATATTCGGTGCAGACATAATTGTAATTTTTATGAAACCTGTTAACCCTATATTTTACTTTATTTATAGATAGCAAGATACGCGCTTGTAAAGTCACTGTATCTAATAATGTAGCTAGTCCTTGCAATTGTGATGCTTTCTAGACTGCTTTTGCCTTTCCGTTTTCCATTTTGCGAATGGCTTCGGCTTTGTTCTTTTCGCTAGGGTGCGCGTAACGCATAATCATTTTTAAGTTAGCGTGTCCTAAAATTGATGCTAAAACAACAAGGTCAATGCCGTTTTCAACTGCCCTTGTCGCAAAAGTATGACGGCAATCGTAAAGCCGGAAATTAAAACCTAAGCGGCGAATTGTTTTCAAATGCAAATAAACTAAACTGCCTGTCGCCTGCTCTCCGTCTTTGTCATTTTGCGGAAAAAGATATTCGCCGTCAAACTTGCTAATGCGCGCGGACAAAATCTTTTGCGCTTTGACTGATAAATGAACGCGGCGGATGGAACTTCGTGTTTTGCTTTTTGTCACTTTCAAAAAGCCTTCGGAAAGAAAAACTTCATCTTTTTTAATGCGATAAACTTCGCCGCATCGCATACCCGTTTCAAGCAATAAACCGGCTATGTCTTGCAATGGCTGTGGGGCGGCAAGCAAATAAAGTTTTTTTTCTTCTGGAGTTAAAACGTGAAATTTTCTTTCGTTTTCCGACAATTGCTTTATTTTTCGCGCTGGATTTTTCTTTATAACTTCATTGTCAACAAGTCGGCGGAAAAGCATCTTCAAAACGCAAAGTTCGCGGTTAATTGTTTCGCGTGTAATAAAGTCTTTTGTCTTTCTTGACTTTTGACGGCTGCGCTCAAGGACAAAATTTTCAATATCTTTTGATTCGATTTTATCAATCTTTACTTTGCCGAAATATGAAAGCAACGGCTGGAAAGAATAAACGATGCGGTCGTGAGTATTTTTGGCACGTTCCATTTGCGACCATTTAAGGAAATCTTGAACCGCCTTATCAAAAGTCGGCGCTTTCCTTTTTTGTTCAACTCCGATTTTGCCCAAAGCAAGCTGCGTGCGATACGCGCTTTCAACCGTCAAGGCATCGCGTTTATTTGCGACTTGTGTTGATTGCTGAATCAATTGACCGTCAAAGGTGAACTTCATCCACCAAAATTTGCTGTTCGGGCGTTTGAATAAACTCATTATTTTTTCTCCTTATTTTCTTTCTGTCTTTTGTATGCGCGGCTTCGTTTAGCGCGTTTCTGACAAACATCGTCACAATAGTTTTGGTCTAATCGGTATGCCCAAAATACGTGAGAGCAATGATTACAAATTCGCAACCGTCTCGAGTCAATGCCTTTCAAAACTTTCGTTATATATGTTGACTCAAAATCAAGAGAAAAATCCGCATTAAAAGTTGGCGAAGCTATGAAAAGCGGCATTTTCGGGTTTCTTCTTTGCTTTGCGTATGGCGACTCTTTCAACCACTGCTTGCTGGAATCTTTAAGCATTCCGTGTTTCGGCGGAAACTTTTTATTAAGTTCAGCGCGCTGCTGTTGGTATAGCTCAAACGCTCCCAGCGGCATTTCCTCAAAAGCACTTCTGGATTCCTGGTTGCGGCTGACTATTTCCATCAGATACGCCGCGCATCGTCGTAAATCTCTAATTGTTTCAGTCAGCGCGTAGTAGTTATCTATCTCAACAATCTTATCTGAATCCGAAATAATTTTTTGCAGGTCAAGCGGCAGTCTGGCTTTGAGTTTGGAAAAGTTTTCTTCAGTTGGTTTGACGGACACAAAACCAATTGGAAGTTGTCGCTCATACTCAATCAATTCGTTTAATTCATCGGACGGCTTTGTATCCAGTTCCTTTGTTTTTTTGACAATTTCACGAATTAAAGCGGTGTTTGTTACTAGCTTAGGTTTCTTTTTTGGCATATTCGGTAACACAAAATTATTTATATTGACTAATATTTATGGAATATTTTACACTGTTCACAGCTTATCAGAGATATTCTAAATTGGCAACGAAGTAGTAACACAAGGAGCAAAAATGACAGAAACAATTGCAGAACCAAGACAAAAACTCGCTTATTCCATCGATGAAATAAGCGAACAAACCACATTGAGCAAGCCTTTTTTGCGAAACGAAATTCGAGCCGGACGGTTAAGAGTCAACCGCTTCGGAAGCAGAGTTTTAGTATTAGCGGAAACGCTTCAGGAATATTTAACAAACGGACAAAAATAAAAACCGCCGGTTGCACGGCGGAATTTCCAAAAAAAACGGAGAAAATAAACCATGTGTACTTTACACCAAAAACGATTTCAAATCAAGACAATAGTTAGCGTGAAGACGCTCAAAAAACCGTCTGACCGTCTCTTCAAATTCGCGGAGGACGGTCTATACAACTTCGTCTGCGACGTCTGCGCCCTGCCTACAAAAGATTACGGGCAAAATACGTTCGAGCGTTTTGCGAAGGGTTCGGTTTACACGCAAATACTCTGCAATAAACACGCCGAAGACCTTAAAGATTCAGGAGGTTTAATCTAATGAGAACAACCTCCGAATTTACCGCCACATTTGACGCGCAAGACATTCAATACCAAACCGAATCTGACGGTTCACTATTAACCACTTGCCCGACGTGCAAAATAGAAGGCAGAGAGACAAAAGCGAAAATCTTCCCGGACGGCAATCATGCCTGCCCGCGAAACACTGGAGAGGAGGGACGCGAACACCGGCGCTTAATGCTGGATGCCTGGGATTTAAGTCCGTGCGTTAAGCCGTCCGCGTTTATGTCCGAAACAATCCTCAACGGCAATTTGACGATTGAGGTTGAACCCGGCTTGCGAGACAAGCAGAAAGTAACTGCGCGAAACTGCACTTCAGTTCTTAATCTCCACATATTTGCCCTCGCTGACAGCTCTGCACGGGCAAAGTTTGTTAAAGGATTGAACTTGACCGTAGACGAAGCTGCTGAGACCAGCCGCACATTGATTGACCTTGCTGACCGGTTTAATCGGGTAAGCGATGCGGCTGCCTGCGAAGACCCCGAACCCGAACCCGAAGTAATTCCTGTTCTCTTTAAGGAACTGGCGGACGGTAGACGCGCTGAGCTTACCCGGCAGGGATTTGCTGTCTACGACCCTCTAACAAAGACAACAAGTTATGAATACGGACTCGAGGACTCTGACGGAACAGTTTACGTGCCTCTACTCGATGACGTAACCAGAGACCATATTCTTCTGCCTGAAGGCATCACGGAATACAATACCGACAAAGCACTATTAGCAGAAGTAGAGTGCTTTCTTCGCTCACAAGTCGACATCTCGGAAAGGGATTTAAAACTTGTCTCGACATACGTTTTGTTGACTTACCTAGTCGATAGAATGAAAACAATACCTTACCTCCGCGCAGTCGGCGATACCGGCAGCGGAAAAACGAGGCTCATTAGTGCTGTCGGGTCTCTTTGCCGTATGCCTTGCTTTACGGTGTCAATAACGGCGGCATCTCTTTTTAGAGTTATCGATAAATATGCTCCCACGATGGTCATCGATGAAGCTAATTTTGAAAAAGGCTCAGATGACGCAAGCGCGTTAATGCAAATTTCTTTGAGCGGGTATAAAAACGGCAACAGCGTTTTGCGGACAGAAAAGAACGGAAATGGCGAACTTACGCCGAAAAGTTACAAAACTTTTGGCGCGAAAATTTACGCTGGTATAAAAATTAGCGATTCACCAGCCTTTGAAAATCGTTGTCACAAAATAGTAATGCAGGAAACGAAACGCGACGATATAGAGTTGATTGTTTCAGATGAAGACGAATTACGCGCCGAAACACTCCGCGGTAAATTAACGCTCTGGCGTCTTCGGAATTTTGATATGGACATAAAATCCAGAATCAAATCCGCACAGCAGGAATTTAAAAAACAACCCGTATCAAAAAGACTGGTTGAAATTTCTTTGCCACTGTTTGCTTTAATTGAAGATGAAGAAACCAAGGTTGATTTTATAGCTTCGCTTCAAACGCGAACTACTACAGCAGCTTTGGAAAAGTCAGATACGACAGACGGTCAAATTATCGAAATCATTTGGCATTTAATTTACGAAAAGAAATTTAGCGACGAAAATTCTGATGATTTTGAAATTATTTTTCGTGAATACGACAAGTCAATGGTCACGTCAGTAGAAGGCAAACCCGACGAAAGACTTCGTGTGGGAGTTATCGCCGAAAAGTTTAATGAAAACTTACTGGAAAAATACCATAAGGACGAAGCGTTTATAGGCAACCGGTTGAATAAACTAGGATTAAAAAGAGACCGTATCAGTCGCAGGTCGAGCGGAGAATTTTACCAAAAGAGAGCTATTGTTTTTGATGCCTCCTTGCTGAAAAACTTGTTTGAAAATTACAACCTAGCTATTTTTCCCGACTTGGTTGTCGTCACCGTCGTCAGTGACGCAAGCCCAGTAGATACAGCAATTAACCTGACGACAACCCTTGAAGACTCGAATGATGGCTGTCGTCAGGTTAAACCGTTGAAGGAAAAGGAGTTAGGTGAGGTGACGACGGCGACGACAACCAAAAGTGAAAAAACTGTAAAAAAAGAAAAAACAGCCTTTTTTGAAGAAAAGTCAGATGCCGTGATTTCCAATCTTGTGGCAGTCGATACCGAGACAGAACCCTTCAATAAAAAATTAGGTATTGACCACAGAAACGCAAAAATGATTGGAATGTCTCTGTCCCTCGACGGACAAGCGGCAGATTACGAAACTGATAAAGAGGCTTGGCAGTTTTTGATGCCCGATGTCGAACAAACCGTCATCTTTCACAACGCTAAATTCGACATCGGAGTCTTGCAGCGTGCAGGCTTACCCGTCCCGGCGAAGTTTGAAGACACGCTGATTGCCGCGCATCTTTTAGATGAGAACATTGCACACGGTCTTAAACCACTGGCTAAAAAATATCTTGGCATCGATGAACCGATAACTTTTGACGAAGCCGACAAGATGCGCCTTCTCGACCCGGAAGTTTTCGACGAATACGCACGCAACGACGCCCGTTATACTTTCCGGCTTTGGGAGCAATTCCGAACGGAAATAGACGAACAAGAATTAACAGAAGTTTATGAGATGGAAAAACAGTTGTTGCCCGTCGTAATGAATATGGAGACTAAGGGAATGAAGATTGACACTGAATCCTTAGCAACAATCGAGCGTGAAGTTAAAGCAGAATCAGAGCGGCTGAAAACTGAGATATTCGACCTTGCCGGAATGGAGTTTGAACTAAACAAACCACTATCGGTTGGAACTGTTCTCTTCGATAAGCTCGGGTTGAAATGCCCGAAACAGACAGCCAAAGGCGCACGCAGCGTCGACTCTGAATCCTTAAAAGAAATCGCTCATCCACTTGCCGTAAAAGTATTTGAATACCGTTCAATCGACAAACTCGCCAACACGTTTATTAAAGTTCTGCCTAAGTTCGCAGATAAAAACGGACGCATCCATCCTGAGTTCAAGCCGTTGGGCGCGGCTACAGGGCGTTTTAGTTGCGCGTCTCCAAACGTGCAGCAAATACCCGGAAAAAGCGAATTAGGAAAAGCAGTCCGCCGTGCTTTCATTTGCGAACCGGGCAACAAACTCATCGTTGCCGACTTCTCACAAATGGAGCTTCGAGTGCTGGCGCATTACAGTCAGGACGAAACACTGCTAAAAGCCTATTGCACAGGCGAAGAAACGGACTTGCATACCATTACGGCGCAAAACATCTTCGGCAAAAATGATGTCGATAAAAACGAGCGCGGCATTGCCAAGATGATTAACTTCGGAATTGCCTATGGCATAACCGATGTCGGACTTTACAGGCGTTTGACGGCAACCGGAATAGATACCACGCCGAAAGACTGCAAGCGGTACATTTCAGATTATTTCAAAACTTATAAAGGCGTGAAAAGTTTTTTAACTAAAGTTGATAAAACCATCCGAACTCGAGGTTATGTCAAAAATCTGTTTGGCAGAAGACGCCGATTAAAAGGAAACAACGCCCGCGAAATTCGTCAAGCCCAAAACTTCATCATTCAGGCAACGTCCGCCGACTTGGTGAAACGGTCGATGGTTGCGCTCGATAGCAAACTTCCTGAAGGCGCACAACTAATCTCAATGGTTCACGACGAGCTAATTATCGAATGCCGCGCGGACCACGCCGAAGATGTTTTGAGCATTGTCGTTGAAGTAATGCAGGACACGCCCGAAGGCTTCACCGTGCCGATGCCGGTTGACGCTAAAATAGTCGATTGCTGGGCAGATGCTAAATAAAAAGAATGGTAAGTATAGGCTCGACCGATAAAAGACGCTCACAGAGCAAGGATAATTAAGAATATGGCAAAAGAATTTTACGAAGAATACAAACCAAGACAGGAGACGCTTAAACTTATTGAAAAGTGCAACGTGATTCTCGAAGACTACGACTCGCAAGGCTACGATATGACGCTGCGCCAACTCTACTACCAACTTGTCAAGGAAAATGAAATACCGAATAACAAAAAACAATACGACCGCTTGGGAAGCATTATAAACAAGGCGCGTCTAGCCGGGCTTATCGACTGGAGTTTTATTGTTGACCGAAAGCGCAAATTTGAAAAATTATCTCACTGGAATAGTCCCGGAGAGATACTTGATGCGGTTTCCAAGCAATACAGAATTGATAAGTGGGCTACCCAGACTTACCGACCTGAAGTGTGGTTTGAAAAGGATGCGCTGACGGGAATTTTCGAGCGTGTATGCCAGGAATTTGATGTGCCGTATTTTGCTACCATCGGCTATAACTCACAAAGCGCGATGTGGAAAGCCGGGCGACAACGGCTTAAAGGTTGGAGAGAGAACGGACAAGTGCCGATTATCTTTTATCTCGGAGACCACGACCCAAGCGGACTTCATATGACGGTGGATGTTTTGGAACGGCTTCAATTATTCTGCGGTTTTTCCGTAGAAGTCAGACGGCTGGCTTTGAATATGCCGCAAGTCGAGCAATACAATCCGCCACCAAATTTTGCGAAAGATACCGACTCACGTTTCGAGGAATATAAAAAACGATACGGCACGGACTCTTGGGAGTTAGACGCACTCAACCCTGAAATCTTATCAAAGTTGGTCAAACCCAACTTGAAAAACTGATTGACCCGGACGCTTGGGACGCTGCGGTAGATAGAGAACATCACGAACGCCAACTGCTGGAAAAAATAAGCAGAGACTTAAACCAAACAGGAAATTGAAATATGGAAGATTTGAGAAAAACAAACGGAAAACAAACGGCAACGGGCAAATTCGCGCCCGGTAATAAAAAAATGTCCGAAGATGTCCTAAAAAGTCCGATGAAAATTGCAAACCGAGAAAAAGCAATAACCGCATTGCTTGAATCCGTTTCGATAACCGATGCCGCGAAAAAGTGCGGATTAAACGAAAAGACGCTCCGAAGATATTTAGAAGACACGGAATTTCAAACGGAGTTTCGAGCGGCGCGGCGCGTCGTCTTTGAACAAAACATTATCCGCCTGCAATCGCTTCACGCGGGCGCGGTTGACACGCTCGAAAGAAATTTGAATTGTGAGAATCCTTCGGTTGAAGTTCGCGCCGCGCAAATCATTATCGAAGGCAGCCGCAAGGATTTTGAAACGCTCGATGTTTTATCGAGGTTGGAGTTGTTAGAAAATGCAGTTGAGAAGTAGATTAAAAAAAATGGAAAAACAATTAAACGTAAGCGTATTTTGCGCTTGCCCGGACACGCCGAAATTTGAGTTTATCGAGCGGCGCGGCGGCGAAACGGACACGGTTATAACTTCGGTTGCCGATTCGTGCGAACAATGCCGCAAACCGATCGGAAAGCAAACAATCATAATTAACTACGTGAAATCGCAAAAGCCGGACTGGATGAACGATGAACAATACGCGGCGGCATACGCATAATTAGGTGAAAAAGAATGAACATTCAAACCCGGCTAACTAAACTCGAAAAACAACTAAACGTAACCGATGATTTGTGCCGATGCCCTGACACGTTAGCTTTAGCGAATACGCCGTTCTGGAAGTGTTGTTACAAGTGCGGCAAAGATATAGATGTAACCACCTGGCAAAGCTGGCGCATGGTCCACGTAACCCCTGATACCAACTATTTTGCCTTTGGTCTGCGGCGAGATGACAGCAACGAGTTGAAGGGTAAGCCAAACGATTATTTCAAGCCGCAGGTTTTTGAAGTATTGCGGGCGTGGGAACTCTTGGACCAAACAGAAGAGCAGACATGACAAACATTTTAACCCGGTTGAAAAGGCTTGAACGGCACTTTGAACTCCACGTCTTTAAACTTTTAACAGTTCGGCAGCTTCAGTTTATGAAACAAACGCGCAATTTGATTAAGCCCACCCCCCGACCGAACAAATGTTCACCTCTTTAATCTCACCTGTCCATCTGCCGGTTTGCCCGCCGAAACAAAAGAAGCCGCAAGCGTCAAAACTTGCGGCTTTTCTATTTTGCAACATTTCGATATTTAAGGTGTGTATTCAGTTAGGAACGTTTTTCATTTACACTCCTTTTGAATGTTGAGCCTACCCGGAGTTTTGGGCGGGCTTTTTTACTATTAGAATTTACAAGGGTTTTAACAAAGTAGCTGCCCGCGCCCTCACGTCCAATGACTTCCTATGCAAAGTCAAATGTTAAGCTCCTATGCAAAGTCAAATGTTAAGCTGCGGCATTCAGTTGTCGCAGCTTACGGTTATACAAACGGTCTTCCAAATACCAGTAGTCCAATTCTTTCTTTAACATCACAAAGATTATTGTCAACAACTTTCTCGCTGTCGCACAGATTGCTTTGCCCGAACCCTTTTCTTTTTTTGCGAGAGTAAAAGTCCATCAACGGCGTGTTCGTTCGGCTGACCATCGAGAGAACCGCTCTGATCGCCACCGTCCGAAGGCGTTTCCTGCCCTGTTTGGTGATATGTCCTTGTTTACTTGTCTGATTCGATTGACGGATTGAAGTTGCCAAGCCCGAATAAGCGACCAGTTGTTTGCTCGTTTCAAACAGGTGAATATCGCCGATTTCCGCCAGCAGACTGATTGCCGACAAAAGATTCAACCCGTGCAGTTGAAGAAGCCGTTTGACTCCCGCCAGAGTTTTGCCGAGACGGACAATTTCGGCTTCCAACTCGGCAATCTCTTTATCGAGTTCGGCAATCTGCCGCAGTGCCGACTCCAGGATAACTTTGTCCGCCGCTGATAAGTCATCGCGCGTCCGCAGCCGTTCGCGGGCAACACCAGAGGCAAAAGCCGAACGCGAAAGCGCGATCCCGTTTCGCGTGAGCGCGGCGTGTCCCATATTCTTCAGCTTGGTTCTGAGTCCGACAATCGTTTCTCTGGCTTGCAGCAGATGCCGAAGTTGTCGAACCTTCTCCGACGGAACGGGAACTTCCGGCAAATGGTCGAGTTTCAAAAAACGAGCCAAAGCCTGTGCATCCGCCTTGTCCGTTTTTTTCTTCGACGCGGCGATAATGGCAAACCGATAAGTATCTACCAGAACAATACGACCAACATAAGTTTTGATTTGGTCGTAAAAGTAATAAATGTTCTGCGTTACTTCGACCGCCACCGCATCTTCTTTTCTCAATTCAGATGTGAAACGACTGATTCCGGCTTTTGAGAGCGGGAAGGTTTCCAACTGCAAAGTTTCGTCTTCGTTTAAAAAACAGACGACAAAATTCGTTTTATGTAAATCAACTCCGATATATCTCACAAGTCTTTCCTCCTTATTTTGATTGGAGGTTCTTGATAAGAAAAGAAACTGCTCGGTGTATTTCCACGCTCCTATTCGGGATCAAAAAGTCCCATACCGTAATGCGGGTCAGGGTTCAAATTGGTCACACTGTTAGCCGGGCTTTATTGCCCAAAATCATTGCCGACCCTCACCCCGTTTCTTGTCTGCGACCTCCGAAAAGTATCACAAACATCATACGCCGATTCTTTTGCTTGTATCACGACCTGTTATGTCGCCCGTTATTCTTTAGGAGTTTCGATAAAATAGCCTTGCTTGAAACGTAATCTGATATTTTTAATTTGCTCGAAATTCGTTAATGGATTGCCGTCGAGAACGAGAAAACTTGCTTCATAACCGTCGCGCAAGAAACCTATTTTTCGTTTAGGGAAAATAGCTTGCGGTGTTGTTTCGCAAGCTATTTTCAAAAGTTCAGGATTCGTAAATACTTTGAAGCTGGAGAGAAGCAGGATTTCAGGCAGCGAAGTTTGTCTAAATTGGTCGCTGCCGATAAGCAATTTTACGCCGTGTCGTTTGAGCATCAGAAGATTTGGAATAATAACTTGTGTTTTGGCTTCTTCCGCCCGTTGCGGATCGTCACCTAAGTCCGCCTTCAGCCAGCTGAGAGTTGTAATCACCCGAACGCCGTGCCTTGCCGCAAGTTTCGCGTCCGCTTCTGAAATGAGAAAATGTTCGTTATCAAGAAAATGTTCATTTCCGAGTTTTTTATCAAAATCTACAAATGGAAGATGCGCAATTTCATCTGCTCCGGCGACAACCGCATTATGAAAATCCGTCGCCGTTGAAATATGAACTGAAACATAGAGTCTGGCTTCGTGCGCCAGCCTGACGATTTCAGGCAGAAATTTCGGGTTTATACCTGTTTTTTTCGGATTATCTTTATTCATCCCGAATTGCTCGGAATCATTCAGAAACACTTTGACGAAATCCGGCTTGCCTGCAAGCAGTAATTTCCAACGTCCCGGAATGTCTTTCGCGTCATCAACAATCAATACCGCTTTGCCGTCAAAATCGCGCTCCGTCCATTCTTTGGGAATAACTCCGAATTCTTGAAATTGCCGAATTATCTCCAACGGATGCCCGCCGCTTCCAGTAAAGCCTTGCAGCGCGGTGATAAAATCAACGCTCGTCGGGCGATTTAGTTTAGAGATAAACTGTGAAACGATATATGGCAGATTCCCTTCGTCTTTGACATAGAAAACGCCGTCGCGCAAATAGTTTTGAATGTATTCATCAACGCGCTGCGGTTCGAGCCAATGATTATGTCCTTCGGCGAATGCAGGAATGACAAAACCATTTTTCAAGTCAATCGTTTCATCAATTCTCGCCGTCTTTTTACTCGTCAATACACCGCCCGCAGAATAAAAACTCCGGCGGCGAAAACCTTTTCCGTCAAACCATTGACCGTTTATAAATTGATATGATTTTTGTTTTGGCAAAGGCGACTGTGCCTTAAGTTCCGTCAATGGATTTTGCAAGCAAGGAAGCAAAAATGTAAATGCCAACAGAAAGATTAAAAATTTAATCGTGAATGTTTTCATCATTGTATATCTTACCGACATTTTACAAGAGAAGCGACATAACGATTGAGATGACGTGGGGCGAAACCGCTACGGACAAGCTAAGGGTAACAAAGCCCGTTGATAACAAAGTCGCTGTTTCGCCCTCACGTCCATTGAATTGTTCGGCGGCGTTTTACTTAACACAAACTGCTTTTAAATTTACCCAATGCAAATTTCCAATAGATTGGAAAACTTCTAAAATCACGGCTTAACGATTAAAACAGAATTTTTATTGCCGTTGCCGTCGTCTTCGCTGGTTGAATTTTTGGGGTCAAGAACCCATTCGCCGTCAACCACAATTTTATAAAAATATTTACCGGGCGCAAGATTTATGCGACAAACCCATTGCCCGTTTTCCTTGCCGAAAAGCAGCTTTCGAGGATTCCAATCATTAAAAGTTCCAGCCAGAGTAACTGTTTCAGCATTTTCAAACCCCTTCAATTTGAAAGTCGTGTTTCCAACGAGGCTTGGCTGCGGTTCGGGAACAACTCTCCGCTTTAATACCTGCGCGGATTTAGTGTCGACATTTTTTTCAAAAAAAGAAATACTTTGTTTTATTGACGATGGAACATGTGTAGAATGATTGCCTTTGGTTTCAATTGCCGCGACGTTCAAATTCGCTTTGCTGCCGACTTCAGCAGTGCGCTGGCTGGTTAAACTAAAATGAGATTCCTGACTGCCGTAATAAATCCGGGTCGGACACTTAAAACTTGCTGCATAAGCTAACGGCGAACGCATTTGAAATTCTCGCGGATTACTCTGGTCAAAGGGAACTTTATCCTTCGGAAAACCCTCGCTGACGAACAAAATCTGGTCGGGCGAGCCGGAAAATGAAGCGGCGGCGCGAAATTTGTTTGACGCTTGCGCGGCGAGCATTGTTAAAGTTCCGCCGACGCTGTGACCTGCCACAAAAATATTTTTCGCGTCCACAAAAGTTTGCTTGCTCAGATAATCGGCTGCTGCCAGCACATCTTCGACTTCATCATAAAAAAGCGTGAAATTTCCGGCTTGCCCGTTTTCTCCGCGCAGTATTGGAACGAGAACGATAAAACCGGCATTGCGGAAAGGTTCGGTCATTTCCCAATCTTCTTTTCCAAAACCAAAGCCGCCGTGCAGAAAAACGACAGCTGGAATTTTATTCTTCTCCGTTTTGTCAGGACGATTTATCCAAGCCTTGAGACGCAAGTTACCGGATGGAAATTCAACCATCATTACTCCCGTCGGCGCGTCCGGCATTCGTTCGGTTTGTGGAGAAGGATTTTGCTGCACGAGTTTAGTACGGAATTTCTGCCGAGCCTTTGCATAATCTTCTTTTTGAATTTCGACTATCGGAGTAAAAGACGGATTTACATTTTCTGAAGATTTTGTTTGCGCCGTAGCCGGTTGTACAGAAATCAAAAAAACAGCGATTATCAGAACAAAACTGGCGATTGTTCTGCCTTCAAATTGTAAAGCGCGAGTAAGAATAGATAAATTCATATTTCATTCTCCTTATTGAATAGTTTAATTGTATTTTCCGGCACACTCGGCGGTTTAACCATTTCAGCCGTGAAGTGACAAAACTTTTGTGAATGTGAATGTTTTTTGCATTCATGCTTTTCCTTTGGCTCAACCATCGCATCAGGAGAAGCTGTCGAACTAGTTATTATGCCGCAAAGTTGCGGTCTAAATCCGAAATAGGTACAATTTGCCGCTTTATGTCTAAAAGGAACAAATGTTAAAAGCCCGCTTGATTTGTAACAAAGCATATTTTTTGTGTGCCAAATGTGTGCCAAGTGTGCCGAAAGTAGTAAAACTCAATAGAACTATTATAAACTGAAAAGTGATAAAATGCAGTATAAACGAAAGTGAGAGAAAGTTAGCTAAACTCAAGAAAACAAACGGGTAAGACTTTAATTGAATGTGTCGAGTCTGATGCTTGTATCAATACTGACGAAAGCCCGTCTTACTCTTTCGCGCAAAACTAGTTTGCCACGCATCACGCCGTTAATCACCGACGGGGTGAATATGTTCGCGGCAATGCTCAGGTCAACACCGCCGAAAGCGTTCACGCTCTTTTAAAACGCGGTATTATCGGAACTTTTGGTCGTGTAACAGAAAAGATGTTTGAAAGAAAGGACAAGCTAAAATTCAAGTGTGCAATTTGAATCAATAACTTGTCCCGCTTGTTCAAGCCTGAACATCAAGAAGAATGGCACAAACAAGCAGACA
>MWVX01000018.1_pt1 | contig 56635 bp, 49 predicted proteins | sample 1047311 | NCBI WGS metagenome assembly MWVX01 (sample SAMN06349984, study PRJNA376086) | soil metagenome | isolation source: MtG-4 sample Antarctic (ecotone) soil | place: Antarctica | collected 2015-01-13 | reverse complement strand
TGTCTGCTTGTTTGTGCCATTCTTCTTGATGTTCAGGCTTGAACAAGCGGGACAAGTTATTGATTCAAATTGCACACTTGAATTTTAGCTTGTCCTTTCTTTCAAACATCTTTTCTGTTACACGACCGGTTTTGTTTTCAAATAGCCTATCATTGCTTGACGGAAAAATAATTTTCCGATATTCTTATCGTTCGCATTTTTGCGAAAATTCTATAAAAAGCGAGTATCTATGAGTACACATTTTCCCAGTGGAAAGGGTTTGGCAGAAAACCGTAAATGGTTTGTGGTTGACGCCGCAGGCAAAACGGTCGGTCGTCTGGCGACGGAAGTGGCGCGAATTTTGTCGGGCAAAAACAATCCTGCTTGGACTCCGTTTCTGGATATGGGCGACCACGTCATCATCATCAACGCACGTCAGGTTATTTTTACAGGTTCAAAGAATGAACAAAAAATGTATCGGCATCATACGCTTTATCCGGGCGGTTTGCGTGAAAAATCCGTCAAGGAAATGTATGAGCAGAAGCCGGAACGAATTATCGAACTTGCCGTCAAAGGTATGCTTCCGAAAACAAAACTCGGAAAAGCGATGGCAAAAAAATTAAAAGTTTACGCCGACGGCGAACATCGTCATGCCGCTCAAATGCCGCAAACAATTGAAATCGAAACCAGGTAAAACGAGATGTCAGATGCTGGAAATTTGATGTCAGTAAGGCATTTTCTAACATCCAGCATCTGACATCTGAGATCAATAAAAATATGGCAGATATACAGTATTACGGAACAGGGCGCAGAAAAACTTCGACCGCGCGCGTTTATCTTCGTCCGGGCAGCGGTGAAATAAAAGTGAATCGTCGCCCGTTTGAAGAGTATTTTCCAAACGAAGCATTGCGGATGATTATTCATCAGCCGCTGCGTTTGACCGATACGGCTAATAAATTCGATATTTTGGTGAATGTTCTCGGCGGCGGAACAGCCGGTCAAGCCGGTGCTGTCAGGCACGGAATCACTCGCGCTTTGATGGAATACAATATAGATTTACGCCCGACTTTGAAAAAAGCCGGACTCGTTACGCGCGACCCGCGCCAGAAAGAACGTAAAAAATACGGTCAAAAAGGCGCGCGCAAACGTTTCCAATTCTCGAAACGATAATCGTTTAATGGTGAATTATGAGTGGTTAATGATGAATGTAAGAAGGTTTTTCATTTGTCAATCATCATTCACAATTCACCATTAATAAAATCCATTGTCGCAATTCGTTTTGGTTGAACCTGAGAAGTTGCGGCGAATACATTTAAACCAAACAAATAAAGGAGATTTAATTTTGGCTACAGTTACAATGAAGGAACTTCTCGAAGCGGGAGTTCACTTTGGTCATCAGGTCAGACGTTGGAATCCGAAGATGAAGGAATATATTTTCGGCGAGCGCAACGGCATTTATATTATTGACCTTCAAAAAACGCAGAAACTTTTCCGCGACGCGCTCAGCTATGTTACTGAAGCCTTGACGGAAAAGCCCAATTCAAAGGTATTGTTCGTCGGAACGAAACGGCAAGCATCAGACGCTATCAAGGAAGAAGCCGAACGCTGTGGGCAATATTATGTCAACAATCGCTGGTTAGGCGGTTTGATGACGAACTTCCAAACAGTTCAAAAATCAATCAACAAATTAAAAGAAATCGAAGCGATGCGCGAAGACGGGCGGTTTGACATGTTGACGAAAAAAGAACGTCTGCAATTAGACCGGCAGCACGAAAGTTTGATGAAAAATTTGGCGGGCATCAAAGATATGAATGGTTTGCCCGATATGCTTTTTATTATTGACGTGCGAAAAGAAGATATTGCCGTCGCCGAAGCTAACCGCTTGAACATTCCGGTAGTTGCCGTAGTTGATACGAACTGCTCACCGGAAGGTATCGACCAAGTAATTCCGGGCAATGACGACGCGCTGCGAGCGATTCGACTGTTTGCCTCGCGGATTGCCGACGCGATTCTGGAAGGTAAAAACGTTGCTACCGAAGGTAACGCTGCAATCCAGGCAGATACGGATGAAGCCCAGGCAGAAACAAATGGTGAAGCCGAAGTAGCCGGAGAAGCGCTCGAACCGACCGTGCAGGTTGCCGATAGAACTTGGGAAACCGCCGAGGCAACAAATCAAGCCGACGAAACCGTGTCCGAAGGTTCTTATGCCGATGACGTAGCTGGCGCGGGCGGAAAAGACGTGAGAGTTCGTTCGGGTTTTGAAATTGCAAGTTCCGAAGCTATAACGCAAGCGCAAGCGGAAAATTCAATTGAAGAGCATCCGGCGCAGCAGCAGGAAGTAACAAACGAAGCAGCCGCTCGCTAAACAATAAATTTTATCAAGAAAGCGTAGCTCATTTCCGTTTTGTATTAAGCGGGCTACGCTTTTTTCAAAATTAAAAATTAAGAATTAAAAATGCAAAGTTATCGTTTACAATTTTAATTTTTAATCTTTAATTTTGAATCGAAATCGGAGATTTTTTATATGGCAGAAATAACAGCAAGCGCGGTAAAATCGCTGCGCGAAAAAACCGGCGCCGGAATGATTGATTGTAAAAACGCGCTGGTCGAAGCAGAGGGAAACGAAGAAAAAGCGGTCGAAATTCTTCGTAAAAAAGGTATGGCGACGGCGAGCAAAAAAGCCGGTCGAATAACGGCGGAAGGCGTCGTCGGCTCTTATATTCATATGGGCGGAAAAGTCGGCGTGATGGTTGAAATCAACTGCGAAAGCGATTTCGTAGCGCGCGGAGAAGAATTTCAACAGCTCGTCAAAGACGTAGCGATGCACATCGCTGCTATTGACCCGCGCTACGTCAAACGCGAAGATGTTCCGACTGACATTCTCGACAAAGAGCGCGAAATCGCTTTAGGAAAAATTCAAGCCGATGCCAAAAACGCCAACAAACCCCAAAACGTGGTTGATAAAATCGTCGAAGGCGGCATAAACAAATTTTACGAAGAAAATGTTTTGCTCGAACAGCCTTTCGTCAAAGACCCTAGCAAAACGGTCGGTGAACTCGTAACCGAAAAAATCTCTTCGATAAAGGAAAACATCTCGGTTCGCCGCTTTACGCGCTACAAAATGGGTGAAGGCATCGAACGAAAAGCCGACGATTTTGCCAGTGAAGTAGCTTCGATGGTCGGGTAAAACTAGTTCAAAGTTCCAGGTTTAATGTTCAAAATAATAGCAACATTGAATTCTGAACTTTGAGCCTGGAACTTTTTATGGGTTCTGCATTCAAACGTATTTTGCTGAAACTTTCTGGTGAAGCCTTAATGGGCGCGCAAAATTATGGCATTGATACGAACGTTGCAGAAGCGGTTGCCGGAGAAATAAAAGCCGTCCAAAAACTCGGCGTTGAAATCGCAATTGTCATCGGCGGCGGCAACATCTTTCGCGGTGTATCAAAAAGCGCGGGTAATATGGACAGGTCAAGCGCCGATTATATCGGAATGCTGGCAACCGTGATGAACGCCGTCGTTTTGCAGGACGCGCTGGAAAAGCTGAACGTTTTCACGCGCGTAATGTCGGCGATTGACATTCCGCAGCTTGCCGAGCCGTTTATCCGCCGCCGCGCTATTCGTCATCTGGAAAAAGGGCGAGTCGTGATTTTCGCCGCCGGAACGGGAAATCCGTTTTTTACGACAGATTCCGCCGCCTCCTTACGCGCGCTGGAGATTAAAGCGGAAATAATCTTAAAAGCGACAAAAGTTGACGGCATTTATTCGGCTGACCCGATGAAGGATTTCGAGGCGACACGCTTTGAAAAAATCACGTATCAAGAAGTTCTGGAAAAACAGTTGAAAGTGATGGACGCTTCATCCATTTCGCTTTGTATGGATAATAACTTACCGATTATGGTTTTCAATATGAAAGAGTCAGGGAATATTATCCGCGCCGTTTCCGGCGATTTATCAATCGGAACACTTGTTACGGTTTGAAGCATTGAGGTTTTTGTTTGAAATCTATTAACAACGAACTTTGTAAAAGTTAAAAATTTTTATCTAAAATTGGAAGGAATATGAGTGTAGCTACTTTAACCAAAGATACAAAACCAAAAATGGAAGCAGTTATCGAAGACTTTAAACGCAGATTGTCCAATGTTCGCACGGGACGCGCGACAATCGGTTTGCTCGACAGCGTGATGGTTGATTATTACGGCGTTCCAACGCCGCTCACACAAATGGCTTCGGTCAATGTCCCCGAAGCGCAAATGCTTATGGTTCAGCCCTGGGATGCCACGCAAATCGGCGCAATCGAAAAGGCGATAAATGCGGCAAATCTGGGGATGAACCCGTCAAACGACGGAAAAGTCATTCGTCTTTCCATTCCGCCGCTTACCGAAGAACGCCGCAAGCAAATGGCAAAACAGGTTTACGAATTTGCCGAAGAACATCGTGTCGCGCTTAGAAACGTTCGCCACGCTGCAAACGACGCTTTGAAAAAAATGTTAAAAGAAAAGGAAATTTCCGAAGACGATGAACGCGGCGGTTTGGACGACGTTCAAAAGCTGACAAATACTTTTGTCAGCAAAATTGACGAACTCGCTAAAAATAAAGAACAAGAAATTATGAGCGTGTAGTTTGGAAGTAGTAAATCGTAAATCGTGAATAGTTTATTCTTCTCTATTCACGATTTACGATTTATGATTCACTATTTGCAATCTATTTACTTATTGAAAAAACATCATCGGCAATCTGAGAATTGACCAAAATTTCTTTTGCCTTAAAGTCCGAATAAATAGTCAGTTGTCCTAAATCGAACCGTTGCGCGTAGCGTTCGGGAATTTTCACGCCGTCAACCTCGCGCAGTTTGTCAATATCAACCGAAGTCGTTACGCTTCTGCCGTTTATTTCATAACTCGCTTCGTAACTTTTCACCAATCCGGTTTTCTCGTCAATAAAAAAATCAGTGTAAAAACCTTCGGGCGACGTGATGCGAAAGCCAAATTTCTTTTTGTTTTTTTTCGACAACGCGGAAACTGTAAAATCTTTTTCTCCGATTCGCTGCAAAAGCGGAAAGCCAAGGCGATTGAGCGGTGGAAGTTCTAAACCTGTGATGGACGACGAAGTTTGCTGTCCGTCGTAAGTTTGCTTGAACGGTTGAATCGGGTTTGAAACTTCAAGACGATATTTTTCGCCCGAATAAATTGTTGCGAAAGTTGCGGGAAAAGTCCCTAATGGCGTGCCGGAAATATCCGCCGTGCCGCGAACAACCAAGGTTTTCATCATTCTAAACTTTTCGCCGCCGTGCGCCGTTGAAGTTGCTTTAGCGAGTTCCAAAGGCGAAACGGTTTTCGGAATGCTGTTCGCTGCTGGCTGCTTTTCCGTTTTCTTTGTTTTTTCATTGGTTTGGGAAAATGCATTGGTTGCGGCAAAAGCTAATACGATTGCCAAAATTGTAATTTTTTTCATAACTCTCCTAAGAATGTGTTTTACTACGGGGAAAGCGAACCGTTCAAAATACGCAAAAAGAAGGACAAAAGTTTAACTTTTCATCCTTCCTTTTGGACATCTTGATTTGAATACGGTTTAGAAATTAAACCGCATAGATAATTCAACCCGACGATTAGCCGTGCCGTTTCCGCCAAATCCGCCAAATCCGCCGAATCCGCCGCTGACAATTGAAGTGTATTGACCAAATCGGCTTGAACTCAAATTCCCAACCGGCGCGTTGAAGTTTACACGATTGAAAAGATTGCTGATTTGCAGACCGAAAGTTAAGTTATAAGGCTTATCAGTGCCGCCGCCGAAACCGCCGCCTCCAAAACCGCCTCCGCCGCGACCTCCGCCACCGGGAAAACTGCCGCCAGCAGCGCCGCCGCCTACACCTCGTCGCGCGCCACGATTATTCCCACGATTTGCACCTTCACCCGCCGCGCTCGGCGCCTGACCGTCGGTATTTGCGGCAACCTGAGTTTTCGATTTGCCGAAGCCGATAGTTTTATTAAAGTTCAGATTAACCGCAAGAAAACCCGGACCTCTCCCGTAATTGCGCGGTATTATTGTCGTCGAAGGATTTGATATATCGCTGATGTCGCAGAAAGCATAAGATAATCCTCTTTGAACACATGCATTATTTAGCTGTGAGAAGGTCGGACGTTCATAAAATTGTGAATCGCGGTTTGTGTCTTGTCCGGTTACGATATTAAACGGTATGCCGGAGCGGGCAATAATAATCGGACTCATCCGAACTTTCCAAGGCAATTGGAAAGAACCAAACAGAAAAAAGTAGTGTCTGATGTCCTGCGACGATCTACCGTATTCACCGCTCAAATCATAGTTGTATGCCGGAAAAGTTCCCGCGCCGTCGCTATCGCTTTTAGCAAATCCAAGTCGGTAATTTGCGTTGAACGAAATTTTGGGACTTAACTGCGAACCCACACTAAAACCCAACTGCTGCTGGTTTGAAACGCCGCTCGCTTCGTATTCGTAGATGTTGCCCTGCGACGGGTCGGGACGCAAAACCTGAACTTGCGCCGAAGTTGTCGAACACGGCGTAAAAGGCGGACAAACCGGCGCGTTGACGTTGCGCGTGCGAAGCTGGTTAACCGTCCGACTGCCGAAATAAAAAATCGAGCCGCGCAGTTTTAAAGGTAATTGCCGCTCAATCGATAAGGCATACTGATAAGTTCTGGGCGATTGTAAATCTTCAGCTATACGGCGTACTGTGAAAGTTCCGGGCGCAACGGCGGCAATCTGCTCGACGGTCGGTACATTTGTTACACCGTTTGATGAAAATACAGGCTGACCCAAAATTGTCGAATTAGAGGTAACAATATACTGAGCTTGATTTGTTCCGTTAAACCGCTCGGATTGTAAAGTAAAATTCTCGCCGAAACGTTCATAGAAAATTCCCGCGCCGCCGCGAAAAACCGTTTTCGGCAATCTTGCACCGCCCGCGCCCGGCGAATACGCAAAACTGAAACGCGGCGCAAAATCGAAGTTGTCGCTGATATTCGTTTGATTTTCGTAACGCAAGCCGAAGCTCAAAGTCAAATCCGGGCGCACTTTCCAATCGTCTGTAACAAATAAACCGACATCATACTGCGAAACATCGGCAAGCGGATTTCCCGATGTAATGTTGAACTGATTCGGATTAAAAATCGGGTCAGGATTACCGAGAAGTTTTTGGCGATACTGCTCGATTGACGAGTAAAGCAGATCTCCCGTCAGCGGGTCGCGCACGCCCGTAAAAATAAACGTGCCGCCGAAATTCGATTGCGATTGGTCTTTGATGGTTACGCCGCGTAGCCTTCCGCCGAATTTTACGGCGTGCTGATTATTTTTGCCAACGGAAGTAGTCGTGTAATTCTGTAATTCAAAATTATTATTATTGTTGAAATTCGTGCCGATTTGCGAGCCGCCGCCGACAAACGCGCCGGACACATTTACTGTCGGAATCGAATTATCGCCCTGCTGATTTCGCCGTTCGATACTGTATTCAAAGCGAGTTTCATTAACCGTCCTGGAATTCAAAATCGCCGTTTCAGTCAGCCGAAATTCGTGTTCGGTGAATGAACTCGTCGAAGCCAGATCCGGCAGATTAAAATTACCGATGCCTTGGTTTTCAGCTTTAAGGCGCGTAAAACTGTAACGCGCAACCAAAGTATTATTAGAATTTAATTGATAATCCACGCGCGGGCTAATCGTAAAACGTCGCGTCGGAATCGTTATATCCTCTTGAAACGGAACGATGTTAAAAGCCGGGTCGAGAACGGTGGCGTTGACAACCGTATTGCTGTCTATGTCGCGTCGGCTGACATCTATAAAAAAGGAAGATTTACCTTTTTGTATCGGACCGGAAAGATTTCCGCCGAAAGCGCGAAACTGGCTCGGCGCGCGGTTAAACGCAAACGGATTGCGCGAGTTAAGACTTTCATCATTGAAATTAACGAATGCCGAACCGCGCAATTTATCCGAGCCGGGCTTGGTCAAAACTTCAATTCGTCCGTTACCGGGTCGTTCAAATTCCGCCGAAAACGGATTTTGATTGATGCGGATTTCGCGTATTGATTCCTTCGGCGGAAGCCTGCCGCCGGTAAAACCATCAATGTAAATCTGCCCGCCGTTTGGTCCCGCCGAAGGTCCGGCTAAAGCCTGTAAAGCAGCTTCGAGTTCGTCCGGATCGTCCGGCAAAGCTTCAATATCCTTTTCTTTGAGAATGGTCGCGCTGGCATTGTTGTCCGGGTCAGTGCTGATTCCGTTTTCGGAAACTTCGACCTGCTCATTAACCGACTGGACGGATAATGCAACAGTCAATTCCTGTCGCCTGCCCGCCGTAATTGCAACTTCGGTGTTTTCATACAATCCGAAAGTTGGCGCCGTTACGCGGACAGTATAAGTTCCGGGCGCGAGTCCGTTGATTGTAAAAGTGCCTTGATTGTTGGACACAACGGTTTTTTCCTTGTTGTTGGCATCAACCGCCGTGACGGTCGCCCCGACGACAACTGCGCCGTTGATGTCGAGAATCTGACCGCTCAAAGTTCCCGTCTGTTGCGCAAAAATGGTCGAATTTATAAATAATGTAAAAAGACTGATAAATATTAATGATTTTATTTGTTTCATAATTTTAATTTCAAATACAAAAGTCGGAAGCTCAACTTATAAAATAAAAAAATATAAATTGCGTATCGTTGAGCTACCAACCGTTGAACCGCTGCCTCATGACAATCGAATTTTACGGAAGAATCGAGTTGTCTAGTCCCGGAATCTGCAAACCACCGTCCTGACCTCCGCGTTGTCTTCCAGTCGCTGTTTGCTGCTGCGCTTTGAGAAACGGCTCGACGCCGGAAAGCAGTTTTATCGCGTTAATACGTTCGGCAATGGCATTTTTCGTGCTGGAGACGGCAATCATATCACCGACTTTTAAATCGGCAATTGTAATGCTCGGAAAGCGTTCGAGCATATCGTCAATGTTTCCGCCGCCCACACGCATTCCTCCACCGCCTTGCCCTATTCTATTGGGATTTGTTCCCGATTCAGCGTTTGACTGACCTGCTTGTCGCGGCGGACGTGCCGCACCTTGTCGCGGCGGACGTGCCGCACCTTGTCGCGGCGGACGTGCCGCACCTTGTCCTCCGGGCGTCATTGTACCGGTGCCAGTTTGCATAGCCTGAAACTGCGCCATTCTTTGCGCCATTTCCGCCGGAAATCGTTTGAGAACAGCGTTTTTTCCGAGCGCAATGGGGAAGCTCAACTTATAAAATAAAAAAATATAAATTGCGTATCGTTGAGCTACCAACCGTTGAACCGCTGCCTCATGACAATCGAATTTTACGGAAGAATCGAGTTGTCTAGTCCCGGAATCTGCAAACCACCGTCCTGACCTCCGCGTTGTCTTCCAGTCGCTGTTTGCTGCTGCGCTTTGAGAAACGGCTCGACGCCGGAAAGCAGTTTTATCGCGTTAATACGTTCGGCAATGGCATTTTTCGTGCTGGAGACGGCAATCATATCACCGACTTTTAAATCGGCAATTGTAATGCTCGGAAAGCGTTCGAGCATATCGTCAATGTTTCCGCCGCCCACACGCATTCCTCCACCGCCTTGCCCTATTCTATTGGGATTTGTTCCCGATTCAGCGTTTGACTGACCTGCTTGTCGCGGCGGACGTGCCGCACCTTGTCGCGGCGGACGTGCCGCACCTTGTCGCGGCGGACGTGCCGCACCTTGTCCTCCGGGCGTCATTGTACCGGTGCCAGTTTGCATAGCCTGAAACTGCGCCATTCTTTGCGCCATTTCCGCCGGAAATCGTTTGAGAACAGCGTTTTTTCCGAGCGCAATGGTTACGTCCTTTTTGGTTTGGATATTGTTAATGGTGATTTCGTTTCGCTCGGCGTTTACGGCTGTAATCGTGCCGCCGACGGTTTGAAACGAGCCGGTTACGATTTTTTCCGCCTTAATCGTCGCGCCGTCTTCACTTTTGTCGCCTAGAGCGCGAATCGAATCGCCGACTTTTATTTCACCAAACGAACTTGTCTTAACTTCGTTATAATCCACCGAATCAGGCGCATAACGACGGAAATCTGCATTGTCTTTTAGAGTTAAGACAGTTTTCCTTTCGCCCATAATACTGCGCATCGACACTGTGATTTCTTTCGTCTGCGGATTGACGGCGGCGACTTGTCCGGTAATTCCGCGCGTGCGCCATTCTTCGCGTTCCTTGTTTTGCTTTTGCGCGATGTCGGATTTTGTCATCAGATAAACCGCTTTCGCCGGAACGCTTTTTTTATCGGCTGAAAATATTCCGGTTACAATCAGTTTGTCGCCCACGCCGATGTCGGTTAAATTTCCCGCCGTCGCCGTTTTGAGACTCGGGTTTTCGGGCGAGACACGTTTGTATTCGGTTTTGTCGGACAGAACAACGTCAATTGCACTATCCTTTGTCTGCAATACGATTTTGCCACTGTCGATTGAAGACACATCACCGGTTGCAAGGCTGAGTTTTACTTTTGTCTCCGAAGTGCTTGGCGCGGTCGTTTGTGCCGCGATTGTGCCAGAAAAACTTGCCAAAAATATAAAAAGACCAAATAAAATATATGTTTTACGCATTTCTAACCTTCTTTCTTATTTTTTACCGAGCAGAATTATTTTCTTTAGTTTTATACGGAACAAACAGTGAAAAGTTGCGTTTTCGCCTTATAGTTAAAGACGTAGCTTTTGATAAAAAAGTTACATTTATTTTGTAAAGAATTGTAAATTTTTGATTTGTGGAAAAGAAGAGCTTAAATTTTACACCTTTTGCCAGTTATTGGTTGAGCGTGCGGTTAAAATAAGACCAATGCTGGCGGAGAGCAACATCACTAAGACAAGCGTCCAGAGATAAGGAACAGAGAGAAGTATCGTCCAAAAAACAACGCCGATTAGAATCGCAAATGTTTCCGATTGCCGTGCTTCTGGCAGAAAACGCTTTTGTAATAGTTTGCCGACGCTGACCTGTAAGGCGACGCGCCCGAAAACATATCCCAAAATCAAAAAGACAAACAACATCAAACTGACAATCGCGCTGACGTAATTCGGAAGAAATTTCAAACCGGCAACTACACCGACCGTCGTCGCCAGAAAACTCAAAAGACCGATGGTGACGACTTTCAAAGTCGAAAGCTGTATGCGCGCGACAGCGCGGCTGACCGCTCCGGGCGCAATCGTCGTAAAAGCAAAGGAAATAATAAACCAGAAAAGAACCGACAGAAATCTCTGAGCCAGAAACGTCCAGGAAAAATTCGGCGCAAATAACTGACTCGGATTCTGCGTCAAATTTCGCATTTCCTCTTCGTAACCGGCATACATCACGGTTTCGGCGTCGGCGCCGCGAAGCGGTGTTTTGCTTTCCGGCTTGTAGTTGCCGCCGAAAGCCATCACCGCGCCGCCGATAAAAGCGCCTTCTTTCTGGATGATTGTGCCACCGATTGTGCCTACGTCACCCGAAACTTTGCCTTCGACAATCACGTCGCCGCCAAATGAAAAAACGCCTTTGGCTTCCTTTTTGACGATAACGGTTTTGCCGAAAGATAAAACTTCCATTTCGGGCGCATTTTCAACAATAACGATTTTTTCGTCGGGTTTCGTAGTAATTGTCGTTTGCGCGAAAATTGTCAGACAAGCCGTAAGAACAAAAACAAATCCGCCGAGCATCTGCCAGAGCGGAAAATTCCAATCAAAAAATATATATGTTCTTGCGCTGATATAAATCACTTTTTCAGATTGAAACTAAGAAATTTACGAATGATTGTAACGGCTGAAGAGACGTGAAAGAGCAAATAAAGATATGAAAAAGAACAATGCTAAAAATAAAATAGAAAAAGCTGAATTATAAACAAATTGCGAACACACCGAGCGCAAAAGGATTGCCGTGCCAATGGCAACGTTGAAAACCAAATGCCAGGCGAAACTTCCGACCGCCAAAACCTGCTCGCCGAATTTCAAAAAAGCCGCAACAACCGTTTTTGTCGCGCCGCCGACTCCCAGAAGAAACAATAAAAACAAACCCGCGATAACAAAAACCGCCTTCGTCCGCTCTTTCGGGCAGCGCAAACCGCTGACTGAGCTTTCAGCATTGGCGACGACGACTTTCGTAAAGTTTTTGGGAAGTTTAAACTCCTTTTCTGTTTCCAGTGCAAAATCCAGCGTAAACAACAATCTTTTTTGCTCGTTAAGTCCGAACGCGCAGATTTTGCACACGGCGAGGTGCATTTCCAACTCCAGTTCCTGGCGCGGCGTGAGTTCACCGTCAATGTATGCGGCAAGTTCTTCGCGCGGGCAATCGTTCTCGATGTTTGGATTTTGCAAATTCATCTATTTCAAAAATTTAATCGTCAAAGGATATTCCCAAAACTCACCGTTGTTTGCCTTTATTCCGCCGATAATCGGAAAAACAAATCCCATTATGGCGAGAGCTATAAAGCCTAAAATTCCGACTAAAACAAATAATAAAACAAAACTTATCGCCGCGTAGATGAGGCTTGAAATCATCCAATTGGTAATCATTTTCCCGTGCGCGTCGAGCGCAGTCATTTCATCTTTTTTCACTTGCCAAAGCACAATCGGGACTATTATTCCGGCTGGCGGCAACACAAAATTCAAAAGCTGGGACAGATGCAAAAACAATCCCATCTGTTTTTGTTCCGGAGTTTGCAAAGACATTTGCGGCTGCGGCTGCATGTAATTCATTGTTTTCTCCTAGACGCCCTTAAAACCTCTATCGTTGAAAATTTCGCGCATCATCTCGCGCGCCCGAAACAAGCGGTTTTTGACAGTTCCAAGCGGCAAATTCGTGATTTCCGCTATTTCGTCGTAGCTCAAATCCTGCGCGTGTCTCAGAAGAATCAACTCGCGGTAAACCGTCGGCAGACATTTGACGACCGATTCGATTTCTTTGCGCCATTCGCTGCGCTCGCGTTCCTGTTCGGGCGTCGGATTCGGGCTTTCAATCTGCAATTGAAAGCTGCCATCGGCATTTTCCGCTTCAAGGCTCTGCGGATTGACCGAATTTTTCCGCATAAAATCAATCGCCGCGTTGTGTGCGATTCGATAAAGCCAGGTTGAAAATTTGTAATCGGAACTGTATCTTTCTAGTGAATTATAGACCTTGATAAAAACTTCCTGCGTTACGTCGAGCGAAGCATCATAATTGTTCAACATTCGATAAACGTAAGCGGTTATCGGGCGCTGGTAACGACGGACGAGTTCTTCAAAACCGTCTTCACGCCCGCCAATGGCTTTTGCAATCAACTCGCCGTCGGTTAAATTTCGGACATTCTCAAGTACAAATGCTTGTCTTATCATGATGCAAAGTCAATACGGTTTTTTTGTAACTTGGTTTCAAATAAATTCAAACTTTAAACCTTGAACTCTTATTTCCATCCGAGAGCAGCAAGTCCCGCGGGCGCGGCAACTTCGTCGAAATTTAACGCCTGATTTGGGATATTTAACCCGACATCTTCAGGTTGAAGAATATTAAGCGTTCTGCCGAGCGCTTCGGCGGCGATTTCATTTAATTTAGCCGGAGCCAAATCTTTTCCGACGACGAGAAGTTTTTCCAGAAAATTTTCGCTGGCGTCTCCGCCGCCCAAACGGTCTCGGTAGAACATCAACAGACGATAGATTTCGTCGTCTCTTTCGCTTTCGGTACAAGTAACCGAACGGACAACGGTCGGCTCTGCACCGCGCATAATCAGAGCGACAAATCCGTCGGGCTGTGAACTGATAAGAAGTGAATCACCCGTTTTATTTTTATTAAAAAGCCAATTCGCTTCACTAACGGCACGCGGCAAAATCAAGCCTGCCTGCCAGCCGAGCATTTCAAATAAAGTTTCGTATTCGTCAATCACGCTGAGTTTGACGGCAGTTGCAAAATAGCGAGATTTACCGACGGTGTCCGATGTGATTTTTCGTCGCGTAATCCGCAATTCGCCAGCCGGAACTCCGAATGTATTTTCGGCTTTCCAATCCAGAACTTGTGATAATTCATCTTTTGAAGCCGGTTCGCTCTCGAGCGTCAAAATTGCCGTTCGCGCCGTGTTGCTCGGCAAGGATACAGACCACCGTTTCCGATTTCTCAAACCCGCGTTCGTTACCGCTTCTTCGAGAAAAACAATCATCTCAGCGGGACTTTTGATGTTTTGTTCGATAAAATTCGGCGTCAAAAGATGTTCGGGCAGATCGACCGTAGCTGCCTGCTTGATACCGAAACGCCCTCTGCCCTCTCTTTGTAAAGCCAGAGCAGTTACGCTTTCCTGTTCCAAGCCGAGCGCGGCTTTCGGATAATTCGGTTGGATTATATTTTCTAACATTTTTTATTAATGGTAAATGGTGCATCATAAATCAAGAGGATTTCTTACATTCACCATTAATCACTGACCATTCGTCATTATTTAATAGTCTTCAAATTTTTTGCCGTCGCTATCCTCGCCTTCGTTTAGTGTCTTAACATCTTTCAAACCTTGTTCAGCGTCCGGTGAGGTCGTATCTTCGCCTTGAATTTCCTTCCATTCGGCTTTTCCCAAAACCGGGTCAATCGGTATTTCACTAAAATAACGTTCTGTGACTAAATCACTTACCGATTTGGGTAATTTTCCTTTATCGACTGTGTATTGTTGAATGGCACTGCGTATTTGCCGAAGATTTTCAGCAAGAACCGTTTCGCGCGCGTGTTGGACGGTTCTTTGATATGCCGGCAAACCTATCGAGAGCAAAATAATTATGACGAACATCGAAATCATCAATTCCAGCAGGGAAAACCCGCTTTCGACTTTCGATTTCAAACTTTGAACTTTTAAGAATTTACCAATCACTGTATTTTTCTCCGTTTAACGCTTCCCCCTCAGAACTCGAACGTACGTCGAAAACATTAATTTCGTCCCAATCGCCGCTGTCTTTCGGTTGATAAGAAGAACGGAATTGCCAATCGGACTTCCCTGTCATCGGGTCATTTGGCAACTCACGCAAGTAAACTTTATTGAGTTCCTTTTCCTGATTTAAATCGGTCGCGTTTTTGTCGCCGAATATCTCATTTGTTTTCACATTTAAACCGCGCGGCTTAATTTTCACGCCTGAAACTAAAACGTCGAGAGTCGGCGGATAACGGTCGAGATTTTCCGTGTCAAACATCTTGCAATCGTCAATGACAACGCGGCTCCGCGGGTCTGACTGATTACTTCCACCAAAGTTAGGCGGAAGGCTTCTGCCCGGGACTGCGCCTTGCGGACACGCGCCGATTGTATCTCTGTGAAATTCGTCAATCGCCGAACGAATCAATCGCAAATCTTCGCGCAAGCGTAATTCTTTTTCGCGTTTGACCGCATTTTGCATAAGAGGAATCGTTCCCATTACTAAAACTGCGAGAACGGTTAAGGTAACGATAAGTTCAAACAATGTAAAACCAGAGTTCACAAGTGAGGGACGAAGGACGAGGGATAAGTTTCCTTTACTCATCCCTCGTCCTTTATCTGTTCTACTTTGTCTCCGATTTTTTAACTTTAAAGTCATCGTTCTTAGTATTTAATCGAAAAATTCTTGCCATCGGCGGTCAGAAAATTCAAGACATCACGATCAAGCGTGACGACGGGTTGACCGTCGGCTAAAGCTTCAACTTCGACGTAGGCAAGAATTCCCGAACTATTTTCGGCTGTATCTTTTGCCGAAGACAGCGCAACGAACATTTTTCCGTCTTGATTGAAAAACGGTTTTGCAGACGTTTGCGCCATTTGGGTGCCGAAAACTTCGCCGAACGAAACGCTGCGAACCGCCAATTTTTTCTGGTCAAACCTCATTCCTATAACCGCCGAGCGAAATGCCGTCGCGCTTTTTACCATAACGGCGATTTTTGTTCGCTCGCCTGCTTTCATTACAGGTAGAGTTTGCAGGAATTGAAGTTCAGCAACAGGTGCGAACGGATTCGTCGTCTCATTTTGCGGCTCTTCGTTTGATTTCAATGAAGTTTCCCGCATTGCCGGCTTGTTTTCCGAAGTATCCGCAGTCGGCGCTATTTGTAGAGTTTGTACGCTCGCGTCAATCGGGCGCAGATTACTCACCATCGTTTGATTTTTTTCAGGTCTCTGAATTACAGCGGTCGCTTGAGATTGCGCTGAACTTGACGACGACGCGGTTATTTTCGTATAAGTCGGCGCTTCCAGCTTTTGGTCAGGCAATTGAACTTGCGCCACTGTCGGGAGCCGTCGGGCGGCAGCGAGCTGCTCTTCGATTTCTTCTTTGATAATCATCGCTTCCAGTGACCCGCTGGTCGGCACGGCAAGGCTTCCCGTCGGTCGTTCGATTTCATCTTCCGGCAAAATTGCCGGCGCGCGAATTACTCTCGGTGTAATGGCGATAACGACATCAACTTGTTGATTGTCTTTTTTTGGCGCGCTAAAAAGCCTGCCCAGCACCGGGATTAATCCTAGAAGCGGTATACCTGTTCGTCCGTTACTTTCCTTGCCCTGCGCGACGCTTGCCAGCATCAGCGTTTTATTGTTCTGAATGCGCGCCGTTCCTTTAATCGTGCGCTCGGTAAAAATCGGATTTCCACTTGCTGTCGCGGTGGGTACTACATCTTTTGATTCAATTTCCATCGCTACTTGAACATCCTGATTCGGAAAAACAATCGGCTTAAATTTTAGGGTCAGACCGGTTTGCTCATAATTGTAAACATCTCCGACAAAACCGCCGCTGTTATTATTAGGGGTAGTTCCGGCGTTGTTGAAACCGTTTGAAATGGTCGCGCTTCTAACCGGAACGCGCTGACCGATACGCGCCGAAGAATCTTCATTATTAAAGGCGTGAATTTGTGTCGAAGCGATAAGTTTCGAGTTGTCTTTATTTTGCAGAGCTTGAAAACTAATGGCAGGAATAACCAAACCCAATCCGAATGATGTTCTTCCGATAATTCCATTATTTCCGGCTAAACCCACAACGCCACGATTTGTTCCGCCCAAATTTGAAAGCGTCGCGCTGTCACCTATTTGAGTGCCGAATTGCATCAATTCCGTTTTTGAAACTTCATAAATCTGAACGTCCATAACGACTTCGGCGCGGTCTTTGTCGAGCGAACTTATCAATTTGCCTATAAGACGAATATTTTCTTCCGTATCACGAATCGTCAGGCTGTTTGTCGCTTTGTCAATCAGTGCTATCGTAGGAGTTCTGCCCGGTTGCGCCGGAATCGCCGTTCTGATTAAATCGGCAACTTCTTTCGGGTCGGCGTTTGCAAGATAAAATGTTCGCAAAACAAGCTGCTGGAAATTTTGGCGGCGATTTTGACTCGCTACCATAATCGTTCTCGGTCCGACTTTTTGGAAAAACAAATTCTCCTGCAAAAAGATGTAATCGAGCGCCTTTGCCGCCGTAACGTTTTTCAACTCGATGGAAATCTTGCGATTCTCACTGCCGCGAAACGAATCTGAATCAAACAGTACGTTTAAATCCAAATCTTTCGCTAGTTCCTTGATAAGAAACTTCAAATCGACTCCGCCCGGAAACGGCACGTCGCGTAGTCTTTCGAGTTTTTGCGGAACGACCGTGTCCGGCGTCGGCTGTTTTTGATAACCGGTCGGAACAAGCTGAACGCCGCCGTTGCTGCTGCCGACGCCGTTGCTGTTTCCATTCGTTTTATTGTCGGGATTTTCGCCGTCTATAACAGCTTGCTGCAAGCGCAGCATCCGTTCCATTTCGGATTTCGCCAACTCATTAACCGGATCGTAACCATAAGCCTTACGAAAAGCGAGATATGCACCCGCGTAATCTTTCTCGTTTGCTAAACTCGTTCCGCGCTTCATATACATCTGCGAAGCATTAAACAGAGCGCGCGTGTAATGCAGGCGATATTCGGGATTTTTCGGATTGTCGGCAACCGACAGTGCAAATTCCTCAACTGCTTTGTCCCATTGTTCGGCGACTTCTGCGTCCATTCCCAACTTAAAATGTTTTTTGCCGTCATTACCGCCAGCCGCCAAAACCGAGGTTGGCGAGAGTAATGAAATAAACAAAAGCAGACAAATCGAGAAACGAGTAAAAGTGGAGTTTTTCATAGTTTTAGTATTTGAAGTGAAATGGACTTCCCTATCTGCAAAAATAATCGGTGTCAGATTTTACACGCGACGTTAAATGTTAAGTTTCAAAAAGATTCTATCGAGACAAGCCTATTTTGCTTTATTTAAGAAATTTCTTCAACATTTTTTAGCGAATTTCTTCAACAAAGGTTACGCGATTTATCTCGTATAAAGTAGTCGAGCCGTTAAAAACTTTTTTCACAGCCGACTCTCGCAAGCTCGACAAGCCTTCTTTTTCGGCTTGGCGGCGGATTTCCGAACCCGGACGGCGCTCGATAATCATCTCCCGAATTGCGTCAGACATATCGAGCAACTCGTGAATCGCCGTGCGCCCTCGGTAACCCGTGTGATTGCAAGCATCGCATCCGACATTCATATAGATGGTGCGCCCGCCAACTTCTTCGGGTCGAATGCCGGATTCAGTAATTTCTTCGCTCGTCGGCTGATACGCGCGCTTGCAGACCGGACACAAAAGCCGCACAAGTCGTTGAGCTAAGACGCAGTTGAGAGCCGATACAAAGTTATACGGTTCGACACCCATATTGATAAATCGCCCGATAACGTCAATCACGTTGTTGGCGTGAACGGTGGTAAACACAAGGTGTCCGGTTAGCGCAGATTGGATTGCAATTTGAGCCGTTTCGTTGTCGCGGATTTCTCCGACCATTATTTTATCCGGGTCGTGTCGCAAAATTGAACGCAGTCCGCGCGCAAAGGTAAGACCTTTTTTCTCGTTGACCGGAATCTGCATAATGCCGTTAAGCTGATATTCCACGGGGTCTTCAATCGTGATAATTTTATCTTCGATGTTGCGAATTTCGTTGAGCGCGCCGTAAAGCGTCGTCGTTTTTCCCGAACCGGTCGGACCGGTTACCAGAACCATTCCGTATGGCTCTTTGATATACATCCGAAACCGCTTAACATCTTCGGGGTCAAAACCGACGACATCGAGACTCAGGTTTTTAAATTCTTCCGAGATTTGCTCCTTATCCAGAATACGTATAACGCAGTTTTCGCCATAAGCCGAAGGCAAAATAGAAACGCGAAAATCGACCGTTCTTCCTTTGTAACGCACGCGAAATCTGCCGTCCTGCGGAATTCTGCGCTCGGCAATATCGAGTTCAGACATAACTTTGATACGTGAAATCAAAGTTTGGTGAAAAACGATGTCAATCGGGTCAACTTTTTGGTAAAGCGCGCCGTCAATGCGGAATTTCACGCTCACGTCGCGGTCGCCTGCTTCGATGTGGATGTCGGAGGCACGGCTTTCCATTGCGTTATAAATAATCGTGTCAACGAGTTTAATAATCGGCGACATTTCCGAATCGCTCGCCAACTTGTCCAAATCCAAAACTTCCTCGCCCTGGTCAGTTTCCTTGAGCAAGGAGATTTTGAATGTCGAAGCCGCTTCCTGCAAAACTCTCTGCGTCGCGTCGCCTTTTCTGAGAACAACGTCAATCGCACCCGCCGTCGCCACATACGGCATAATTCGCACGTTCAGAGCGTTTTCGAGTTCGTCCAACTGTTCAAGATTCGACGGGTCAGCCATCGCTACGTGAAGATTTCTGCCTTCGCGGCGGAGAGGCACAAACATATTGCGCAGCATCAGCTCTACCGGAATTCCGGCAAGCTCTTCATAGCTAATCGGCGATTCCTGATCCGGCGGAAGCAAATCAATGTACGGCAGGCGATAACGCGCCGCCAGCAATTTTGCTTCTCTGACTTCCGGCGGTTCGCTTTCCGCCAAACCCGTACCCTCTATTTTCGGCGGCTCAATCGTCGCCGTATTTCCGTTAGTTCGATTTTCCATTTTTGTATATCTTAAATTTTTACTCGAATTTATTTTTTTCCGCTAAATGGACCTGACGAAATCGTTTGGATAATCGGCAGATAAATCGCCAGCAAAATAGTGATGACAATTCCCGCCATAAACACAAGAATAACCGGTTCGAGCAGAGACGTTAATTGTTCGAGACGCACTTCGGATTCGGCGTCGTAAAAATTTGCTACCTCATCGAGCATCTCGCGCAGGCTCCCCGATTTTTCGCCGATGCCAATCATATCGAGCGCAAGTTCCGGCATCCAATGCGCGTTTCCCAAAGAATCGGTGAACATTCGTCCTTCGCGTATCATCGGCAAAACCGATTGGCTGCGCCGCCGCAGTTCAAAATTTGTGATTGATTGAGAAGCGATGTCCCAGGAATCCGGCAAAGTAATTCCGCCGGATAAAAGCGTCGAGAGCGAGCGCGCAAGCTGTGCCGTCGTCATCTGCTTTATCAGAGAGCCGACAATCGGCAGACGAAGTAGAAAACCATGCAAAATCAATTTTCCGCCCGGCGTTCTAAGCCAGATGACCAGCGCGAAAATCAAAATCAAAACCATCGGCAAAAGCCACCAGATATTATTTGTTACACCGTTGGAAATTGCCAGAACGACAATCGTTACAGTCGGCAAACCTTTGCTCGTACTCAAACCTTTAAACAAATCCGACATTCTCGGCACGATATACAAAGTTAAAAAACCGACCATAAACGTCGCCGCAGCCAGCAGAAATATCGGATAAGCCAGCGCGCCGCGGAGTTTTCGCGCCACGCCGACGCTGCGCTTTAAATAATCGACATATCTTGCCAAAACGTCGTCGAGCGCGCCGCTTTTTTCACCCGCCAAAAGCGATGCCGAATAAATTTTCGGGAAAATTTGTTGCGCTTCGAATGCTTCGGAAAGCGGAACGCCGCTTCTGATTTTATTTTCGACATCTATCAAAACGTCTCGCAGCGTCGAGGAAGCCGAACGATTTTTCAATAAATTGATTGATTGCAAAACCGGAATTCCCGCCCGCAAAAGCGCGGATAATTGTTGATTAAAAAGCAGAAAATCGTTTGGCTTGACGCGGTTTTTTCTCGACGTACCGAAAGGCATCATCGCCGACAGACCTTTTTCCGCCGAAGCTACATTGAAGACGCGAAAACCTTCGCCTTCGAGTCTGGTTTTCGCCTCGCCTGCCCCGCTCGCCTCGATAACGCGCGTCATAACTTCGCCCGAAGGCGTTCCTAATCTGCAAATAAATTCAGCCATAAAACAGTAAATCAGTAGTCGTTGGTCAGTTGTTAGTAGTCAGTTAACAGTTGTCGTTGGTCAGTAGTTTCTTTATAAAATTGTGTATGTTGTTTCAAATTTGGGAGTTATTGAGTTTTAAAAACTATATCGGAAAATCAATCACCAACCGACAACTAACGACCAACTACCGACAACTAAAATTATATCACGCAAATTACCAATGAATGTTGCATTCTAATCGAAATTCTCAAACATTTTTGGGCAGGTGCATCGAATCAGATTCTTTCTACATCATAAAAACATCTTGCACAAAGACGAGTCGTTACTTACAATATATCTTAAGACCGAAGGAAATGTTTATGGCTGTCAAAGATTTTTTGCGTTTCAGCCGCTTTTGCAGTATGCAGCGGTGGACTTTAATTTTTATAACTGTTTTGCTGACTACGATTGCTTCCTCAGCACAAACCCCGCGCTCGACGCCGCCCGACACTGACGACGACAAACCGATTAGCGTCAAGACTGATTTGGTAACGCTGACCGTTACCGTAACCGATTTATACGGGCGCTTTGTTTCGGGTCTGACCAAAGACGCTTTTAAGGTTCTTGACAACAATCAAGAGCAGGAAATTACTTTTTTCAGCGATACGGACGCGCCGATTTCGGTCGGAATATTGTTTGACGTATCCGGCTCGATGAGCGGCGAAAAAATCGGTAAGGCGCGTAAGGCTCTGGAGCGTTTTATCGGCACCAGTCATCCGTCGGACGAATATTTCCTGATTGCCTTTAACAGCCGCGCACAACTTCTGCTCGACCGCACGCGAGACGGCGATTCGGTTTTGCGAAAATTGACGCTCGTTCAACCGAAAAACAATACCGCGCTTTACGATGCAGTTTATCTCGGCGTCGAGCGAGTAACGAGCGGAACACGCCAAAAGAAAGCGATGCTGATTATCAGCGACGGTCAGGATAATGCTTCACGCTACAATTTCAACGAAGTTCGCCGTTTGCTAAAAGAATCGGACGTAACGGTTTATGCAGTCGGAATTTTGGACGGACGCGACGCGGGAAGCCAGATGGGAATGCAGGGACAGGCATTTTTGGACGAACTGACATCGGTTACCGGCGGTAAATCTTTTTATCCGCAAGCCGATGTCGAAATGGATGAAATTTTCGAGCGCATCGCTTTGGAGCTTCGCCACCAATACTCAATCGGTTTCACACCGAAAGATTTCACGCCCGACGGAAAATGGCATAAAGTAAAAACAAAGGTCAACCCGCCGCGCGGTCTTCCGCGTCTAACGGTTCGCGGTCGTGAAGGTTATTACGCTACGCCGAACTCGAACATCCGCTAAATCGATTATTTTTGGATTCTAAGGAAAAATGAAAAGAAAAACGTTTAATATCTTGTTGATTATTTTTTGTTTCGGTTTAATTTTTGCTTTTTACAATTTTTCTACTACAAACGCGCAAACCGTTCAAACACCGAACCGAACCGGCAATACAACGCCGACGCCAACACCGCAGAAAATCAATTTTCCAGCTGCAAAGCCAGCGCCTACCGTTTCACCGACACCGTATGTTGACGACCCGAATGAAATCATTCGGATTGAAACCGAAGAGGTAAATTTGAACGTTCGTGTCATCGATCGCAACAATCGCCCGATAAACAATCTCCGTCAACAAGAGTTTAAGGTTTACGAAGACAACGTTTTGCAGCCGATTACGGCATTTTCGAAAGCCGAAGTTCCGACCAATTATTCGCTGGTGCTTGATAATTCCGGCTCGCTCCGCAACCAAATCGATAAAGTTATCGAAGCCAGCAAAATCATTGTCGCCACGAATAAACCCGAAGACGAAACCAGCGTTATCCGTTTTGTCAGTTCCGACAAAATCGAAATCGTGCAGGATTTTACGCCAACCAAAACCGATTTAAACGACGCGCTTGAAAGTCTTTATGTCGAAGGCGGACAGACAGCGATTATCGATGCCGTTTATCTTGCAGCGCAAAAGGTTGACGAATACGAAAAAAGCCGCAATCCGAACGATAAAAAACGGCGCGCTTTAATACTTGTTTCCGACGGCGAAGACCGCGATAGTTTTTACAAGGAGCCGCAGCTTTTTGAATTGCTCCGTGAATCCGAAGTGCAGATTTTCACTGTCGGGTTTGTAACTGATTTGAGCAAGGAAGGTGGTTTTATCAGCAAAAGTCCGCAAGGCAAAGCAAAGGCTTTTCTCCAGCGACTAGCAACTGAAACGGGCGGTAAATCATATTTCCCGAGTTCCATCAACGAGTTAAACACTATCGCGCTGGACATCGCCAGTGAACTTAGAACTCAATATCTGGTCAGCTATGCGCCGACAAATGAAAAAAAAGACGGCTCGCTCAGAAACATCAAAGTTATTGTTGACGAAGGTCCGAACAAGCAAAAACGTATTGCTATTACTCGCACGGGAAGAAGTGCCGTAAGCGATAAACCCGGCACGCCGACTTTGCAAAAAGCCAATCCGTCAATTAAAAGTCAATAAATTATCCAAGATAAAATTTAAAACAAAAAAGGCAAGGAAATTAAATCACTTGCCTTTTTTGTTTTTCTGTTCCTGAAATTAAGGATCAAATTTTCCTTTATCTTTTTAGTTTTACCTTGAATCATTTCCCGGCACAGAACCGGAAATCTTTTTGCGCGTGGTTTCTCCGGTTTCGATTACCGGAATTCCTTCGGCGACTTCCCCGTGCGGGCGCGGAATAATGTGAACGGCTGTTACGGTTCCCACTCGCCGCGCCGCTGCTGCACCTGCGTCAACCGCCGCTCTGACTGCACCAACCTCGCCGCGCACAATTGCGGTAACGAGTCCGGCGTCGATTTTTTCGTAGCCGACCAACCTCACATTGGCAGCTTTGACCATCGCGTCAGCCGCTTCAATCATCGCCACGAGTCCCATACATTCAACCATTCCAAGTGCTTCCATAATTTATTCGTATTTACAAAATTTTTTTTCAAACAAATTTTAAGTTATTTAAAATACATTGCCAAAAATAGAATTGCGACGGATAAAATCGTTAAGGCGACCGCCGCCGAAATAAACCAAACATTCGGCGCGTTTTCGTGCTCTTCCCAAATGACTTCGACGGTTTTCGGCTGCAAAGTTTTTGATTTTCTTCGCAAAGTAGCGGCGGATTTCAGTCTCGTTTTGTCTTGCAAATCCTGTTTTTCTAGATTTTCAGATTTTTTCCTAACGTGGATTTCTTCACCGATATTTTGTTTCTCATCGGCTAATTTGATAATTGTTTCACCGTCGAGTTTTTGAGAGTTTACGCTTGTCGAAGAGCCGTTGTCGGATGAAGGGGATTTTTCGGCGGTAATCGCGCCGCCGCAGTAATAACAAAAAAGTGCCTGCGGGCGAACCTCCGCGCTGCAAGCGTTGCAAATTTTATTTTCGACTGATGTTTGAGCCATTTAACTGACAAATAATTTTTATAGAGTGAGTATTACTATTAAAAAATTTTAAACCGAAACTTCTTAACCTATAGCAAAAACCTCTCTTTCTTCGCCCAAGTCGCGCGCCGAGGGCGTGATAATAGATTTTGCAGTGATAAAAATTTTCTCACCGTTTTCGATTGCCCGTTTCACATCTTCCTCGCTGACAAAATCAACCGTTTTCGGTTTCGCGCCGTTTCCGGAATTTTCGGTTTTCAATTCGTGAATAATTGTTTTTACCGGATTTAGAGAATTTTGGATTTCTGTTTGTGATGATACGGGCGCAGAATCCGTCAGCATCGTATTCACACCTGCATTAAAACTCGATGGCTCGTCTATTTTTGTTCTCAAAAACTTATCGACAATCGCGGCAATTTCCTCGCGCTTTATTTTTCTTTGGTCATTTGATTGCCGATTCCCGATTGCGAATTGTGCTTCTTCTTCGCCCACCGGCAAATTATAAATTTTCGCTCTTAAATTATTTTTTGCAGCGTTTGTCTGACTTGTAACTGGCTTTGTCTCGAAAGCAACGCGCTTGATGTCCATTAAATGAAGCGGCGAAACGTTGTCGCTTGTTACGTTTCCGCCCCACGAACCACAGCCGAGTGTCATCGAAGGAGCTAAATCGGTTGAAAAACCAATTGCCCCATGCGTCGTCGGCGAATTTATAACGATTCGAGAAGCCGGCATCTTCGCGCCGTATTGAATCGCCGCGTCACGACTTTCGGTGTGCATTCCGGCAGTGTGTCCCATTCCGCCGAACTGCAAAATTTCCAAACAACGCTGCGCGCCCTGCTCAATTCCGTCGGCGACGAAAAACGCCAGCGTCGGCGAAAGTTTTTCGATTGACCAAGGAAAATCGCGCCCGACGCCGCCGCAATCAGCCAGCAGACAGCGCGTTCCGTTTGGAACGGAAATTCCTGCGAGATTGGCGATAAATTCGGCGGATTTGCCCACTATTTTCGGGTTCAAAGTTCGCTGCTCGGTTAATAAAATACTGCCGACGGCTTCGGCTTCGGTTTGATTTAAAAAATGTCCGCCTTGCAGTTTGAATTGCTCACGCACTTGCGCTTCTATTGGAGCGTCAACGACGACCGATTGCTCGGAGGCGCATATCGTGCCGTTGTCAAAACAAGTTCCGGTCAAAATATCCGAAACCGCTTTTTCGACATTCGCTGTTCTTTCGACAAAAACCGGAACGTTTCCCGGTCCGACACCGAATGCGGGTTTACCGGAAGAATATGCGGCGCGCACAAGACCGGTTCCGCCGGTTGCCAGAATAACCGCCGTTCGTTTGTGTTTCATCAAAGTTTCCGTGCCTTCGATGGTTGCGTGCGATAAACATCTAATCGCGTCGGGCGGCAGACCTTCTTTGATGCCGGCTTCGCCGTTTTCGGTTTCGCGCCGTTTCCGGAATTTTCGGTTTTCAATTCGTGAATAATTGTTTTTACCGGATTTAGAGAATTTTGGATTTCTGTTTGTGATGATACGGGCGCAGAATCCGTCAGCATCGTATTCACACCTGCATTAAAACTCGATGGCTCGTCTATTTTTGTTCTCAAAAACTTATCGACAATCGCGGCAATTTCCTCGCGCTTTATTTTTCTTTGGTCATTTGATTGCCGATTCCCGATTGCGAATTGTGCTTCTTCTTCGCCCACCGGCAAATTATAAATTTTCGCTCTTAAATTATTTTTTGCAGCGTTTGTCTGACTTGTAACTGGCTTTGTCTCGAAAGCAACGCGCTTGATGTCCATTAAATGAAGCGGCGAAACGTTGTCGCTTGTTACGTTTCCGCCCCACGAACCACAGCCGAGTGTCATCGAAGGAGCTAAATCGGTTGAAAAACCAATTGCCCCATGCGTCGTCGGCGAATTTATAACGATTCGAGAAGCCGGCATCTTCGCGCCGTATTGAATCGCCGCGTCACGACTTTCGGTGTGCATTCCGGCAGTGTGTCCCATTCCGCCGAACTGCAAAATTTCCAAACAACGCTGCGCGCCCTGCTCAATTCCGTCGGCGACGAAAAACGCCAGCGTCGGCGAAAGTTTTTCGATTGACCAAGGAAAATCGCGCCCGACGCCGCCGCAATCAGCCAGCAGACAGCGCGTTCCGTTTGGAACGGAAATTCCTGCGAGATTGGCGATAAATTCGGCGGATTTGCCCACTATTTTCGGGTTCAAAGTTCGCTGCTCGGTTAATAAAATACTGCCGACGGCTTCGGCTTCGGTTTGATTTAAAAAATGTCCGCCTTGCAGTTTGAATTGCTCACGCACTTGCGCTTCTATTGGAGCGTCAACGACGACCGATTGCTCGGAGGCGCATATCGTGCCGTTGTCAAAACAAGTTCCGGTCAAAATATCCGAAACCGCTTTTTCGACATTCGCTGTTCTTTCGACAAAAACCGGAACGTTTCCCGGTCCGACACCGAATGCGGGTTTACCGGAAGAATATGCGGCGCGCACAAGACCGGTTCCGCCGGTTGCCAGAATAACCGCCGTTCGTTTGTGTTTCATCAAAGTTTCCGTGCCTTCGATGGTTGCGTGCGATAAACATCTAATCGCGTCGGGCGGCAGACCTTCTTTGATGCCGGCTTCGCGCATCACGCGTGCCGTTTCGGTAATCGAACGCGCGGCTGACGGATGTGGCGAAAGAACAATAGTATTACGTGATTTGATAGCGATAATGATTTTGAAAATCGTCGTCGAAGTTGGATTTGTTGAAGGAATAATCGCTGCGACAACGCCGCGCGGTGAAGTAATTTCTATAATGCTTTCGGTTTGACTTACGATGCCGACGGTTTTCAGTGTGCGAAAATAATTCCAAACGTCTTCTGCTGCAAAACGATTTTTTTCGCGCTTGTCTTCGGCGCATCCAAATCCGGTTTCCTCGTTTGCCATCTGACCGAGACGCATTGATTCGGCGAGCGCGACTTGCGCCATCGCTTCGCAAATTCGGTCAATTTTTGTTTGGTCGAATTTCGCAACCGTCTGAAACGCCAGATACGCCGACTCGACCGCATCGCGCGCTTCCTGTTGTGAAATTAAATCCTTATCTTCCGGCATCTTTTCAATTCAAAATTAAGGTCTCAAGATTATAAGATTCAGGATTTGGATTTCTGATTTTCCAATTTTGAATTTTTAATTACTTGGTTTTCGTTCGCGCGCTGTCTTTAGACGCCGCGATTTCGCTATCTGCGCTGGCTGCGCTGAGCTGCCCGCGCGAGCCGCCGCCTTGAATCGCTTTCTCGTCAGGGCTGTAGCCGACGCCTTTCGGTAAAACTCGCTCGACTTCACCGTGCGGACGCGGAATAACGTGAACGCTGATAAGCTCGCCGACACGACGCGCCGCCGCCGCGCCTGCATCGGTTGCCGCTTTGACCGCGCCGACATCACCGCGCACGAAAATCGTAACGTAACCCGCGCCGATATACTCTTTACCGATTAGTTGGACATTTGCGGATTTAACCATCGCATCTGCCGCTTCGACCGCGCCGACAAAACCTTTGGTTTCAACCATTCCGAGTGCTTCAAGAGACATTGTTTAGTTCCTCGCTTTTTGTGTTTGTTTGTTAATTTTAATGCTTTTGATTGAATAAAGTCTTAACGTATCACGCGCATCGGACAATAATCAAGCGCGCATTCATTTATAAACAGGTAAGAAACGATTGACATTTTCGCTTTACAAAAGCTATATTTCATCTTGAAAACCGTTTCGAGTTTGCGAACCGCTAAAGGACTGTAAATTTCAAACCCAATGTCAATAACTCTCGGCGAAAAACTGCGACAAGCACGTGAAGCGCGCGGCATCAGTATAAGTGAAGTTGCTGAACAAACGCGCATTTCACCGCTTTACATCAAATCCATTGATGAGGATGACTATCGAACGCTGCCGGGCGGAATTTTTAACAAAGGTTTCCTAAAGTCCTACGCAAAATACGTCGGGGTTGACGAACAGGAGGCTTTGCAGGATTACGCGGCTCTTATCGGCAACCAAAACAATCAAATCGAAAGCGAGCCGAGAAATTATCGCCCGGAGGTTTTAACCGACAACCGCACTTCTTCATCTCTGCGGACGATTATTTTAGCCGCTTTGATTTTAGGCTTGGGAGCTTTTGGAGTTTTGTCGCTGGTCAGATACTTTCAAAATAATCAAAGCAATGCAGTTGTTAACAACTCAAACGCTTCGGTAAATGCGAATGGAAATTTGTCGAGTTCTGCCAATGTCGCAAACACGAGCGGTTCAACCGTTTCCGCACTTTCGATGAATGAACTTAAGGCTGAATTCAAAGCGCTAAACGAACCGGTTTACGTAAGTTCCAACAGCGACGGCACAAAAACCAGCACGCTGTTGACGCCGGATAAACCGATGAGCTTTGAACCGAAAGAAAATCTAAAACTCGGCTACGCTAAATCGCTCGCTTCAAACGTTCAATTAACGATTAACGGCAAGCAGATTGCTCTGCCGACAACTCCACTGAATCCAAGACGCAGCGTGATTGAATTTGAAATTACAAAAGACAATCTGGCGCAAATCTGGCAAAGCGGGAAAATTTCCTTCGACGAAGCTGCTAATCCAAACGCTCTGAGGTAACAGATTTAATGCGGCTTTTTTACAAATTCAGAAAAAGAAGTTTTTGAAAATATAACTACCGTTGCGCCCGCCCGCTTAAGTGCGGGTTTTTTATTTATATTTTAGGATTTATAAAATTATGATAATCGAAGAAATCAAAGAAGGCTTAACATTTGACGACATTCTTCTCGTTCCCGCATATTCGGATATTTTGCCGTCCGAGACAGATGTTTCGACACAGTTTTCGCGCAACATTCGCCTTAATATTCCGCTATGCTCATCGGCAATGGACACGGTTACGGAAGCAAACCTTGCAATCGCGCTCGCACAGCAAGGCGGTATTGGTGTCATCCACAAAAATCTCTCAATTGCGCATCAAGCTGAAGAGGTAGATAAGGTGAAACGCTCGGAATCGGGAATGATTGTCGACCCGGTAACGATTCGTGATAATAAAACGGTTTCGGATGCTTTGAAAATAATGGAGAATTTCAAAATTAGCGGGGTTCCGGTCGTTGACGAAAACGGATTTCTCGTCGGCATTATCACGAACCGCGATTTGCGTTTTGAAACCCGTTTCGACATTCCGGTCTCCGACGTAATGACAAAGCAGCCGCTCGTAACCGTTCCGGTCGGCACGACTTTGACGCAAGCAAAAGTAAAACTACAAAAGCACCGTATCGAAAAACTTCTCGTTGTAGACGACAACGGTCTTTTGAAAGGATTAATCACGGTCAAAGACATTCAAAAAGCCATCAAATATCCGAACGCGGCGAAGGACGATTTCGGCAGACTGCGGGTCGCGGCGGCAATCGGCGCGACGGGCGATTTTTTCGAGCGCGCCGAAGCGTTAATCAACTCGCGTGCTGATGTTATCGTCGTTGACACGGCGCACGGACATTCATCGCGTGTTATCAAAGCCGTCAGAAAAATCAAGCGAAAATTTCCGGAAGTTGAACTCATTGCCGGAAATGTCGCAACCGCACAAGCAACTGAAGCATTGATTGATGCTGGCGTTGATGCTGTAAAAACCGGCATCGGTCCCGGTTCGATTTGCACGACTCGCGTCGTAACCGGCGCGGGCGTTCCGCAGATTACGGCGATTGTCGAATGCGTCAAAGCCGCGAAGGATTCCGGTGTTCCGATTATCGCAGACGGCGGCGTAAAATTTTCCGGCGATGTCGTCAAAGCGATTGCGGCTGGCGCGGATTCAGTAATGATTGGCTCGCTTTTTGCCGGAACCGAAGAAGCGCCGGGCGAAGTAATTCTTTTTCAAGGTCGCAACTTTAAAACGTATCGCGGAATGGGTTCAATCGGCGCGATGAAAAAAGGTTCCTCAGACCGTTATGCACAGGAAGGAACTGTGTCCGATTCAAAATATGTTCCAGAAGGCATCGAAGGGCGGGTCGCTTTCAAAGGAACTTTAGAAGAAATGGTAACGCAGCTCGTCGGCGGTCTGCGTTCGGGAATGGGTTATACGGGCTGTAAAACGATTGATGAATTGCAGGAAAATGCGAAATTCGTTCGAATAACGTCAGCCGGACTGCGAGAATCGCACGTTCACGACGTTATTATTACGAAAGAAGCGCCTAATTATCGTTTGGATAATTAAACAGTATTTAGAAAAATTTACTTTTCTAATAACTCTTCCCATTCTTTGTAGAGATTTTGAATTTTCTTTTCGGTTTCTTCAAACTTTATTGTTATTTCCTGGAGTTTTGCGTGGTTTGAGGCAATTTTCGGCTCGCTCATTTGAAGTGAAAATTCGGCTGACAAATATTCTAATTTGGGAATCTCCTTTTCGATTTCCTTTATACGCCGTTCAATACGCTGAAGCTGATTTTTTGAAAGTTGGTCTTTGAATTTCGGCTCTCCGTTCTCAATTTTCGGTCTCTGGTCTTCGATTTTAGACTCCTTATTCCGCAACCCGAAATCCGCAATCGCCTGACTTTGAACTTTGAATCTTGAACCTTGAACCGCTTTCGCTTCGTGATATTCGCTGTAATTTCCGCTGAAAACTTCCGCCCGCCCGTTTTCTTCAAACGCCAAAATCTGCGTCGCCACGCGGTCTAAAAAATAGCGGTCGTGGCTGACCGTGATAATCGTTCCTTCGTAAGCGTCGAGCGCGCTTTCCAGAGCTTCACGCGAAGGAATATCTAAATGATTGGTCGGTTCGTCCATTATCAAAACGTTTTTGTTTGAGTAAATCAATTTTGCCAGCGCAAGTCTTCCCTTTTCGCCGCCAGATAAATCCGAAACTTTTTTAAAAACGTCTTCGCCTTGAAATAAAAATCTTGCCAGAAACGAACGCAGCGCGCCGTTATCGGCGAGAGGAGCAACACGGCGAAGTTCCTGGATAATTTCGTTGCGATTGTCCAAATCTTCGAGTTGCTGCGAATAGTAACCGATGTCGGTCTTCGTTCCCCACATAATTTTTCCCGCCAACTCGCGTATACTTCCCAAAACAGTTTTCAAAAATGTAGTTTTGCCGCTGCCGTTTGAGCCGATAACACCGAGCGCTTCACCCCGCAGAAGACTGAAATTTATATGGTTTGCCAGCACTTTTTCGCCGTAGCCGACTGCTAAATTCTCGACGGTCAAAACCTGATTTCCGGCGCGTTCGACCTTTTTCAAAACAAAATTTCCCTGCGAACGGTCGGCGGCAACGGCTTCGACGCGCTCGATTCTTTCGAGCATATTACGCCGTGATTTCGCTAGTTTCGTTTTTTGTCCGGCAAGGTTGCGACGTATAAAATCCTCGTTTTTGGCAATGAAAGACTGTTGATTTTCAAATGCGCGCCGTTGAATCTCGCGCTGTTCCTCGCGTTCGACTAAAAAATGCGAGTAATTTCCTTTATAGACAATCGCCTTACCGTTTTCAATTTCGATAATTTTACGGCACGTTCGGTCGAGAAAATAGCGGTCGTGGCTGATAATGACAAAAGTTTTTTCATAAGTTTGCAGAAAATCTTCGAGCCATTCGACAGCCGCCACGTCCAAATGATTCGTCGGTTCGTCAAGCAGCAGAACATCCGGGTTCGACAGAAGAAGACGCGCTAAACCAAGACGATTTTTCTGTCCGCCGGAAAGGATTCTCGTCTCCGCATTCCAAGTTTCCTTCGTAAAACCCAAACCGAGAAGAATCGCTTCGGCACGCGCCGTGTATGTAAATCCGTCTTCGTGTTCAAATTCGGTTTGCAGTTCGGCGTATTGATTTAAGATTTCGTCTGAAATGTTTTCCGCCATCAGATGTTCCAGACGACGCATTTCGGCTTCGATGTCGTGCAGTTTCTGAAATGCCGAAAGCGCGGCGGTGTGAACCGTTTCGTTGTCGGTAAAATCAACGTGCTGCTGGAGCATTCCTATCTTCAGGTTGTTCATTTTAACGACTTCACCGTCGTCCGGCGTTTCTTCATCGGTAATGATGCGAAAAACCGTTGTTTTGCCCGCGCCGTTTCGCCCGACCAATCCAATTTTTTCGTTCGGATTTACTTGAAACGAAACGCCGCGCAAAATTTCGCGCGCGCTGTATGATTTATAAATTTCGGACAATCTGAACAACATAAAAAATAATAGTCAGCAATCAGTCGGCGGCATTCAGCAAATAAATTTTACTGAAAACTCTTGAACTGTTTACTGACTATTGTCGAGTTTTTTTTACTTCAAAACTACTTTCCCGTCGAATTTACTTTTGCGCCGTCGTTCGGCGTCTGCGAAACACCCGCGGCAGGTTTTGCATTCACATTTCCGGCGCTTGTATTTGCATTAACAGCCGAATTTGTATTCGTGTTCGTATTTTCGTCTTGCGCGCTTGCCGGGCGAGCGCCGCTCAATTCATTTGGATTGCTGACGACTTTTTGCGCCAGAAAGTTTTCAATCTTCGCTTCGTTCATCGCAATCGCAGCGTAAGATTGGCTCAAAAGCTGCTTGCGCGCGCCGATAAGCTGTTCGATAACTTTTTCACGGACGCCGGGACTTTCGAGCGTCAAATTTTCGTCATTCAATTTTCGCTCTTGCAGTTTAAGAATAAAAAACTTGCCCTGCATCGGAACAGGCAAGACATTTCCGATCGGAAATTTTTCGTTCATCAAAGTTGTCGCAACTTGAGGCGAGAAGTTTTGTTTGAGTTCATCTTCGGTAACGTAACCCAAATCTCCGCCTTGCAGTCTGCTCTGGTCTTCACTTTTTTCGCGGGCAATATCGGCGAAATTTTGACCTTGTTGAAGCTGTTTGATGATTTCGTTTCCTCTGATAACGGCTTCCTGTTCAGTCGTGGTCGTGTCGCCTTCGCCATTATTTGCCGGGTCGATAACGATTGCCGCCAGTTTGACGCCGCGTTTATTGACAAACGCTGCTTTATTACCGTTGTAAAAAGCATCTATTTCGCTGTCTTTCGGCGGTTCGATTTTGCCCGTGATTTTGTCGATTAAATTTTTAACCGCCAGCACTTTTTTGATATTTTCGCGGTAAGAAGTTTCATCCAGTCCTGCCTGTTTCATCTGTTCGTCAAACTTCTCGGCGGATAGCCCGCTGGTCGTCTTTGATCTATTGATTTCTGCCGTTACATCGTCGTCTTTCGGAACCGTTCCCTCTTTTTCGGCTTTTTGATATAAAACTTCGTTTTGAATCAAACCTCCCAAAACCTGGAGACGCGCGCCCGCTAATTCCAAAGGCGATAATTTGCTTTCCTGTCCCTGCGCCTGTTGTTTGATGCCGCGCTCGACTTCTTCCATTTTGATTGCCTTTCCGTTAACGGTTGCTGCTGCACCATTTGGGTCAACGTTGCTGCCCGTTGCAGTCGTATCGGTTGAACCGATGCTTTTGCAGCCGATTAAAGCTATTGAAATGAGCGCTAAAAAGGTAACGTTCAAAAACTTATTTCTGGTATTTTGCACTGTGGCTTTTACTCCTTCAAAATTAACAATCTCGTTCATTGCTTGATTTTATCAACTAATTTTGTTATAAACTTTATTTTTGAGTACGACGCCAAAAGCGCCCGACTCGATTCTTTATACCTCGTTATTATTTTTGGAGGCTAATTATTATGGCAAAACGATGCGATGTGTGCGGAAAAGGTCCGCAATTCGGTAACAATGTTTCACACGCCAACAACAAAACGCGCCGTCGCTTTAATCCGAATCTGCAATCAATTCGAGTTCAACAGCCGAAAGGCGGAAACTCGCGTATGAAAGTTTGTACTCGCTGTATTAAAGGCGGCAAAGTTATCAAAGCGGCGTAAAAATTTTCAGTTTCAGTTTCAACTGCCAGACGTTTGATTTACCAGGCGTCTGGCTTTTTCCATTTAACATTTACAAAATCACAATTTGATAAATATTAAACGACAGCGATGCATTCGATTTCGACCTTCGCATCGCGCGGCAGACGCGCCGCTTGTACTGTCGCCCGCGCCGGTTTATTATCGTTGAAAAAACGGGCGTAAACTTCATTCATCGCCGCAAAATCATTCATATCCGCCAGGAATACAGTTGTTTTGATAACATTGTTCAAATCGGTTTGCGCCGCTTTCAAAACCGCACTTAGATTTTTCAAAACCTGCTCGGTTTGTTCCGCAACATTCTCGGATACAAAATTACCCGTCTGCGGGTCAATCGGTATTTGTCCCGAACAAAAAACTAAATCGCCGACCCGGACAGCTTGCGAATAAGGTCCGATTGCGCCCGGTGCATTTTCGGTTGAAATTGTTTCTCTCATTGACACAGATGAAATTTTTATTATTCGAGCAAAAGGCGAATTTTAACAGATTAAAGAAAAAAAGCAAAGTTTAAGTACGACAATTTCAAACTGTAAATTCAGGATTCTGAATTTTAATTCTTTAACTTTTAATTTTGAATCAGAAATCTGGAATTCTCAAGAATTTACTCGCTCGACGGCAATCACTCCCGGAACTTGCTCAATTGAGCCGACTACCCTATCGAGATGTTTTTTATCAAAGACTTCAACCGTTACTTCGATTATGCCGCGATTTTCTTTTGATACGCGCGCGCTGGCGTCGCGAATGCCGGTTTTTATTTCGGCAATCGCGTTAGTAATTCCGGCAAGCATTCCGGTTCGGTTTTCCGTCGTTGCCAGAATTCGCACCGATTGAATTTCCTCCTTTTCGCTTTTCGCCCATTCGACTTCAACCACGCGGTCTTTATTAATCATCAATTGCTGCACGTTTTTGCAGCGCTTATTGTGAACGACGACACCTTTGCCGAGCGAGATATAACCGACAATTTCTTCGCCGCGAAGCGGATTGCAGCAACGCGCGCGCGCCGTCAAAAGATTATCAATTCCCTTGACGAGAATTGCATCTTCGCCCAAGCCAATAAATTTTTTGACTGCCTTTGTTGCCGTTTGCAGGCGCGTTTCCTTTCTTTTATCGGGGTCGAGTTCGGCGAATTTTTCCGCGCCCAAGAACTTACCTAAAATGTTTCTAGGCAATGTTTTACCGTAACCAATTGAAGCCAGTAAGTCCTCGGCTCTGCCCAAGCCGTATTCATTGGCGATGCGCTTCATCTCGTTTTCATTGTTGAGCAGTTTTTTCGGCGAGAGGCGAAATTTGTCGGCTTCTTTTTCTAACAATTTTCGTCCCATTTCGATTGAATCGGCTCTTTGCTGCTCGGCAATCCAATGACGAATTCTGTTGCGCGCGCGCGAAGTCGTCGCGTAATTGAGCCAGTCGCGTGAAGGTTTTGAATTTGGTGTCGTTAATATTTCTATAACGTCGCCGTTTTGCAGCTCATTTCTGAGCGGAACGATACGACTGTTTATTTTCGCTCCGGTGCAGTTATCGCCGACTTCAGAGTGGATTGCGTAAGCAAAATCAATCAGCGTCGCGCCCCGCGGAAGCTGAATGATTTTGCCCATCGGCGTAAAAGCATAAACGTCTTTTGGGTACAAATCGAGTTTCAGAGACTCGATAAATTCTTCCGAATCCTGATTCTCGCTAGTGTTTTCGACTAACGGCAAAAGTAATTTTTCAACCGTTTTGCGAAGCTCGTCAAGGCTCTTGTCTTCTTCGCGCTTGCCCAGTTTGCTTTCCTTATACTTCCAATGCGCGGCGACGCCTTCTTCAGCAATTTGGTGCATTTCTTCTGTGCGAATTTGAACTTCAAACGACTGTCCGTTATCGCCGATAACCGACGTATGGAGCGATTGGTACAAATTATCACGCGGAATTGCAATCCAGTCCTTAAAGCGTTCCGGCACCGGCGTCCAAACGTCGTGAATGACGCTTAATGTCAGGTAGCAATATTTTTTGTCGTTTTGCGTGATGATTCTGGCAGCTATTAAATCATAAACCTGTTCGATTGAGAGTTTTCGCTTTTTCAACTTTTTCCAAAGCGAAAACAGACGTTTTACTCGACCTTGAATTTCAACGAACGGAACGTCGTTTTCGGATAAATGTTCGCGTATTGTATTTGTTATTTTCTCAAGCGCGGCTTCCAGTTCGGGGCGGCGGGCTTCAACTTCATGCGAGATTTTTTTGTAGTCCTGCGGATAGAGATTTTTGAAAGACAAATCTTCCAACTCGCCACGCAGTTTACCCATACCTAAACGATGCGCAATCGGCGCGTAGATGTCGAGTGTTTCTTGAGAAATACGGGTGCGTTTTTCCGGCTTTAGAAACTGCATTGTCCGCATATTGTGAAGCCGGTCAGCGAGTTTTATCAGCACGACGCGAACATCGGTAGTCATTGCCAAAACCATCTTACGAACGTTTTCAGCCTGTTGTTTTTCTTTTGAAAGATTACTGATATGAGCGATTTTGGTTAAACCGTCAACAAGGCGTGTTATTTCGTCGCCAAAATATTCGCGGATAGTTTCAAGGTCAACCAAAGTATCTTCTACTACGTCGTGAAGCAGTCCGGTCGAAACGCTCGTTTCATCAAGCCGCATTTCCGCCAAAATATCTGCGACCTCCAGAGGATGAACAAGATATGGTTCACCCGAAGCACGTTTTTGCCCTTTGTGATGCAAAGCCGAAAAAAGGTACGCGCGCCGAATCAATTCGATATTCGATTCGGGACGATTTTTCTCAACCTTACTAATTACGTCTTCGATGCGAATCATAAACATTTATCATTCATCATTTATCATCCACCAAATTTCACCGATTGAAAAACCATTAAACAAGTTAGATGTAAAATCGAGGAATTCTGATAAATTCTAAATGTGAAACGGTAAATGAAAAGGTGATACCCAATATTTATTGTAATTGAGCATCACCCTATCTTAAAGCTTAATTTGAAAAATTTATTTTTTCTTATTTGCTGCTGCTTCTTCAACTTTCTTGCGTTCCTCTTCGGCTTCCTGCTTTTGTTTTTTTATGTTGGCAAGCTCGGTAAATCTATCCTTTGCTTGCTCGGCTTGAGCCTTGAAGTTTTCTCTCTGGTCGTTTTTGCCTTCCATTTCAGCCTGGCGCATTTGCTGGACTAACATATTGGCTTTATACGACCAAGCCGAATCGCTGTTTGGGTCGAGTTTTACGGCTCTGTCGGTCAACTCCGTCCCGGTTGCGACGCATCTGTTAAACTCTTCATACGCTTGCGGATTCGAAGGCTTGGTAAATTGATACACACGCTCGCCGCCTTTGGTAACTTCTTTTTTTATCGGCTCAACATCCGAAATGTTATTTGCGCAAGAATACTGTTTAGCTGCAAGCGACGTTATAGCTTCGGAACGTTGTTCGGGTGGAACTAGTTCGTTGTTTATACGGTCTTCAACCCATTTTTGCCATTCATCCTGCCGGTTGAGGTTTTCCAACAGATTAGCAACCGCTTTGAACGAACTTTGGTCTTTTATATTATCAGTTAAAACTTTTTTATATTCGCTGATTGCTTCTTCGGCTTTTTCAGTGTTTGAGCGATTACCGATATATTCTGAATGAAGCGTGCGGGCTAAGAACAATTGAGCTATTTTAGCCTCTTTCGAATCGGGATTGCGCGCGACCGCATCGCGGAAACGTTGTTCGGCTTCTTCAAATTTCCTATTCTTGTAGGCTTCTCCGCCGTCGACCAAATTTTTCTGGGCAATAACTCGATTGTAATACGAGCAGTTTGACCCAATTGAAACGGTTAATAAAATTAATAAAAATATCCCTAAACGAGAAAATCTCATTTTTCGACTCCATTTTATGTCGCTTTGTTACAAAAATTGAAGATTTTATTCTTTAGTTTTTGTTACAAAACGAACAAATTTATTCTTGTAAATCATCAATCTGCAAACCGATTGGCTGCGCACCAGCAAACTTCACGGCATCGATTATTTTTACGACATCACCATATTTGACGGAACGTGGCGATTTGATAAAAATAGTTTTCTCAACTTCATTTGTTCCTTCTCGAAATACGCCGTTCGCTTCTCTGCTTTGAAATGTTTCCTTCAATTGAGTAGTTAGAGCCTCCGAATTTGTAACATCTCCAACATCTTGATTATTAAGAGTCAGCTTTAAGTCACTTTTATTAACAGCTACTACCAGCGTCAGCGGATTTGGTTTTGCTACTGTCGTATCGTCCGGTTTCGGTTCTGCCGGAACCTTTGCTTCAAATCGACTGGGTTTTAAGGGTGATATAACCATAAAAATGATTAACAGCACCAGCAAAACGTCAATTAACGGTGTAACATTGATATTAGGCGTCGCTTCACCGGAAGAGCCGCCTGTTGACATTGACATTGTTTTCTACTCCAAATGTTGAAATCCACACTCAATTCTTCAAGCTAACCTACTGTTGTGCAGGGGTGTCGCCTTTCTTTTTATCGGCAACCAAACCGATTTTGTCTATATCCTGTTTGCGTATGACATCAATTGCTTCAACCACTTTTCCATAATCGACATCGACACCACTTTTTATGTAGACAATTCGCTTATCGGGAGTTTTATTTTCCATCAATTTACTGATTTTTTCTCCCAGGGCTGGTAGCGGATACTGGTCTTTTCCGATATAGAAATTACTGTTATCGGGAATTGCAACAATGACCGAAGTATCTTTTGCAATTTCATCATCCTGGTCAGGGCTTCTCATATCCCGTGGGAGATTAACGGAAACTCCTTGTTGAAGCAATGGTGTTACAATCATAAAAATAATCAATAACACCAACATCACATCAACCATCGGAGTTACATTGATTTCCGAATTATATTCATCAGCACCACCAATTTTCATTGACATAACAAACTCTCCCTACCGTAAATTACTTGAACTAAATTTAGCTATTTAATCGTTTTGTGCGTTGTTTGATGAAATAATCAATCAATTCAGATGCCGAGTTTTCCATCTCGACGCCAAAACTTGTAACTTTATTAGTGAAATAATTAAACAACCAAACGGCTGGAACAGCAACCGCAATACCGAAAGCAGTCGCAATCAACGCTTCGGAAATTGAGCCGCCGACCGCGCCGATACCGGCTGACTCGTTATTTTTCAAGGCTTGGAAAGCACCGATAATACCGACGACGGTTCCGAACAAACCCACAAACGGAGCAGTCGAACCGACCGTCGCCAAACCGGCAAGCCCGCGTTTGAGTTCAGCTGTTTTGACCGCAATCGCGCGATCCAAAGCACGTTTCGAAGCTTCCATTTCTTCGCCGGAGATGTCGGTGTTGCCCTGGTGTGCACTGAATTCCTTCAAGCCCGACGAAACAACCATCGCTAAGTGCGAGTCTTTGTGTTTGTCACTGATATTGATGGCTTCGTCAATATTACTGTTCTTGAGAGCTTGGGCAACTTTTGGTGCATATTGCCGCGATTGCGCTTTGGCTTTGTTATAAGTCAAATATCGTTCAATACCGACGGCAATCAAGTAAATTGATTGAAGCAGAAGAATGATGATAACAACCCAGCCTGGAATTGTTAAACTTCTGACAATATCATAAAAACCAAAGGAAACTCCCGCTCCCTCACTTGCAAACATTAAGAATAAGCCTGAAACGTATGTTCCTAAAAGGCTAACTAAAAAGGTCATGATTTTTCCTCCAAAGAAATCAAAATTTTATTATTGCGGATTGTGGGAGAAGCATTTACTTCTCCCGATATTAAGTCCCCTTTTATGGAACAAAGTTATAGACGATAACTCCCGTAACCTTAACGGGTTGACCTGAAAGCAGAGTCGGCGCAAATTTCGCACTGCGGGCTGCCTGCGCTGCTGCCGGACGAAGTAGCGGATGCCCGCTAACCGCGCTGGCTGAAATAACACTGCCGCTCTCACTAATTGTTACCTGAACGTTAACCGCGCCGCTTGCTCGAACCGCTCGCGCGGCTGGCGGATAAGGCGGCTTCGGTAGACTAATCGCACTGCCGTTGATAACACCTTTTGAAACTGATTTCGGAACTGGTGGCTTCTCCGGCGGCGGCGGCGGCTCTTTCTTAGCTGGCGGCGGCGGCGGCGGCGGCGGCGTTCCTGCTTCGGTGCCTCTGCTTTCACCATTAGGAACACCGCCAGCACCTGCAATGCCTTTGCCGTTTGTGCTTACGGGACCTGCGTAGGTCGAAGGTGCAGAATCTGCATAACTAGCATTCCTGTCGCCTAAAACCGTTTTCTTATTAACATCCCGCGGCGGTATATTTTGTTTTACTTCGCTAATTTTATCGGGTGGCTTTGGAGATTCCTCCATTGCCTGAATAATCTCCGTTCGCACATCGGCATTCGGCGCTGCTTTCTCCTGTTTTACTTCAGGTTGTTTTTCCGGCGGCGGGGGCGGTTCTTCTTCAGGCACGGGAACTGGGGCAACCAAAGCCGAGAGCTCTAAATCTCCCGCATTCATTGCATAATCTTTTGCAAAAAGACTATATAGTAGTGTGCTTAACAAGAGACCAAGGACTACGACAGTAGTTGTAAAAAGAAAACCACTGCGTCGGGTATTTTCTCTAGTACTATTTTTTGATTCAATTAATTGATCTAACATCTTATTTTCCTCCCTGTTTTCCGGTGCCAACTGGGTCAAGGGTTATGAAACAAAACCACTACTCAAACGAGGATACACTTCAATCTTAAAGTTGTAATCATGGAAAATATTTTTTCCTTAAGATTTCACCTTGAAAAACTTAGCTTTTTCCGTTTTGAAATTAAATTCATCTAGTGGGAACATCTGGACTTTTGCGGGTCTTACAAACAAAAGTTCTACAAATTCCACCGTCGCTATTTCAACGAAACGGAAAAAAAGCAGATACGAAATATTTAATTGACCAGCAACGATTTGAAGTCTAAATTGTCATTGCCATAAAGTCAAGATAAATTTTCTATTTTTGGTAAATTTTCAAACTATATTAGTTAAATTTCTTAAAAACGCAAAATCCAAGAATTAAATCAAGCCGAGTTGTTGCTTCCAGCAAATTTATCTGGCAATTGGACGGCGCGTTACCGGACGTCGCGATGCCGAGGCGATTCTTTCTGTTCGCGCGGTTTGAACCGATTGTTTGGCTTTCGCTGCGCCGAGTTTTTGTTGCCACCAAATTGCAATCGGGCTAGCAATCGCTACGGTCGAATAAGTTCCCGTCATTATACCGACCAGAAGCGCAAGCGAAAACCCGCGTAAAACTTCGCCGCCGAAAATCACCAGCGCAATGACGGACAAAAGAACCAAACCGCCAGTGATAACGGTTCTCGAAAGCGTCTGATTGATTGAATCGTTTGTAATTTTATAAAGCGAATCGACCCGGTTTGCAGTCAGATTTTCGCGGATACGATCAAAAATAACAATTGAGTCATTAACCGAAAAACCGATAATCGTTAAAATCGCCGCGATAACTGTCAGACCAATTTCCCATTGAAACACGGAAAAGAAAGCCAAAACCATCAAAACATCGTGGAAGACGGCTATAACCGCGCCAGCCGCATAAGTCCAATCGTAACGAAAAGCAATAAAGAGCAAGATGCCGAGAAGACCGAGCAGCGTCGCGGTTACGGCTTGCGTTCTTAGTTGCGCACCGGCAACCGGTCCGACCGAATCGGTTCCGACAATTTTATAAGCAGCGGCTTCATCCTCGTTTAAGGCTTTTGTCGGATCGGCTTCCGGTCCTAAAGAATCCAATGCTTTTTTTACAAAAGCTCGTCCAGTGCTAACTTGATTTTGCTCTACCGGAAGATTTTGTGTTTCAGCCGTTTGAATGTCGGCAGAAACAGGGTTATCCGTTGTCGTCGCTAAATTTTCGAGAATCGGAACTTTTATTAAAACTTCGTCGGGTTTATCTGTCGAAGCCTGTATCACAGCGTCGTTGATTCCGGCGTTTTGCAGTGCGCTCCGAATTTCGTCGTCGTTGGGTTTTTGTTTAAATTTGGCGGTAATGAGTGTTCCGCCCTTAAAATCGACGCCGAGATTAAATGCGTTTGTCCCGCCGGGCGTCAACTCTCGCATAGCGGTCGAAACCAAACCCGCTAACATTACAAAGATGGACAGAGCGATAAAAAATTTACGCTTTCCCATCCAATCAAACTTTACGTCTCTAAAAAACTCTGTCATTACTTTTTTACAACCTAAATATTAAAATAAATCGGAAAAAGCTAAATGCTTAATTTTTCCATTCTCTGTTTGCGGCTCAAAAGCCACATAAAAATTGTGCGCGATACAAAAACCGCCGAAAACAGATTTATTAACAAACCTAAAATCAATGTAACGGCAAAGCCTTTAATCGGACCCGAACCGTACATATACAAAATGACGGACGAAATAATGGTCGTAATATGCGTGTCAATAATTGTGATAAACGCACGGTCAAAACCTAAATCAATCGCTTTCGGCACGTCGAAACCGTGCCGCAGTTCCTCGCGGATACGTTCAAAAATAAGCACGTTCGAATCGACTGCCATACCGATACCTAAAATCAAACCGGCGATTCCTGGAAGCGTTAGAGCCGAGCCGAGCATAACCATCGCCGCCATCGTCAGAATCAAATTCAAAAGCAACGCAATAACGGCGTTAACACCGGAACCCCGATAATAAAACAGCATAAACAAAACGACGAGTGCCAAACCACCGATTGAAGCGGCAACGCCCGAGCGAATCGAATCCGCACCCAAACTTGGTCCGACAGTTCGTTCTTCCTGATACTCGATAGCGGCGGGAAGCGCGCCGGATTTTAAGGTTAAAGCCAAATCATCGGCGGTAGATTTTGAAAATCTGCCGTCAATCTGACCTTGGTCAAAAATCTGCGATTTGATATACGCTGTTGACTTTACTTCGTCGTTTAGTACGACCGCCATATAATTGCCGATGTTTTTCCCTGTCCATTCGCCGAATTTTTGCGCGCCGTTCGGTTTGAACGAAAACGAAATTTGGTAATCGCTGTTACCGCCCGTGCGAGAGATAGCATTGGCATCGCGCAAGTCACTTCCGTCAACAACCGCCGGAGATTCAATTACCACCCATTGTTTTGTTTTTTGGTCTGGTGGAGTTTGGTTTGCGTTCAAAGAGTCGTCGCGCTCGGTCAAAGCCATTACTCTCCGATTAGGCGGAATCGTTCCGCCCAGAGATTGAACCGCGGCTTCTTTAGTCGGGAAAGTTTCAACCGGCGCAGGATTTGGCGGGCTGACGAGTTTTGCCAATTCGAGTCGAGATTCAGCACCAATTAATTGTTTGACGCGCTCGGGGTCGTCAACGCCTGGCATTTGCAGCAGAATTTGTCCCGAACCCGAACGACCTTGTCTTTGCAAAGTCGGTTCTTTAACACCAAAAGCATTTATACGGCTTTCAATAATTTTCTCGGCTTGGTCGGTTGCCTGCTCTTTCAACAACGTCTGCATCTGCATGGGTAAAGACCAGTTAATTGTGTTGCCGTTTGCACTTTCAGTCCAATTTCCAAAATCAACCTTCTTTTTAACTGCATCAACAATTGCTTGATTATTTGAAGAATCGGCAACGTTCAGCGTAACTTGATAATTGTTGTTTTCAGTAACTGAAGAGGCGTCTATAACCGGGAGCGGATTTCCGTTTTCGTCTTTTGTTTCTTTAGCTGCATTCAACGCGGCTTCGCGATTGCTTTCCGTCAGGATTTTCAAATAATCTTCGGTTTTGACGCGCATCACAAGGTGCGAGCCGCCTTTCAAATCCAAACCGAGATTGATATTCCGGGCGAGATTATTCTTGATACCTTCGACCGTAAAGTCCTTTGCCGAAACCGAACCGCGCGGTCCGAAAACGAGATAAACTCCAATCAAGGTAATGATTGCGATGACAATTGTTCTAATCAACAAACTATTATTTCTCATTGTTTAATGCTAATTTTCGATGACCAACCTTATAAAAAGATAACCCTGCTAATTACTATTCATCTGCCGCAGGCTTTCTGCCGACGACTGCGGTTTTTGCAATCTCTAAAAATGATTTTTCTGCGCTTTGCACGATAAAACTCGTATCTCTTATTTCTTTTATTTTGCCGATTATTCCGCCGTTCGTTACTATTTCATCATTGATTTTTAATTCGGTTATCATTGTTTTTATTTCCTGCTGCTGCTTTTTCTGCGGCATTATAACTAGAAAATAAAAAATTCCGAAAATAATCAGAAACATCGGAAGCAGTGAAAGTAAACTTCCGCCGTCCTGGAAAAGTAAAAAAAAGATATTCATTTTATTTTGCAGAAGACTGAAAAAAAGCAATTATAGATTATGAACGGCAAATTATAAAACCGCCAGAGAAGTTTTTACCGTCGAGACGCGGAAAAATGCAAAAAGGAGAGTTTGAAATCGAATTTCAGCCGTTTTCAATTTTCAAATTTCGTTTGCTTCTCGCTTTCACTAATTTTGTTTATAAAATCACGCCGAAAGTTGCCAAAGCTGCCAAGCCTGATAGCTTCTCTTACCTTTCTCATCGTGTCAAGAAAGAACGCGAGATTGTGGTGCGAAATTAAAATCGCCGCGAGCATTTCGCCGGTTTGATACAAATGCCGTATGTACGCTTTTGAATATCTTTTGCATACCGAACATGGGCAATCAAAATCGAGCGGCTCGTAGCTTCTCTTACCTTTCTCATCGTGTCAAGAAAGAACGCGAGATTGTGGTGCGAAATTAAAATCGCCGCGAGCATTTCGCCGGTTTGATACAAATGCCGTATGTACGCTTTTGAATATCTTTTGCATACCGAACATGGGCAATCAAAATCGAGCGGCTCGGTGTCTTTGGCAAATTTGGCGTTGCGGATATTTAATTTTCCGCTTGAAACAAAAGCGCTTCCCGTGCGCCCGTTGCGCGTCGGCAATACGCAGTCGAACATATCTATGCCGCGATAAACGGCTTCGATTAAATCTTCCGGCGTTCCGACGCCCATCAAATATCGGGGCGAATTTTCCGGCATTTGCGGCGCAATGTTTTCAATAACGTCATACATCACGCTCTTTTCTTCACCGACACTCAAACCGCCGATTGCGTAACCGTCAAAACCGATTTCAATTGTCTTTTCTAAACTTTCTCTTCTTAACTCCAAATGACTCGCGCCTTGTACAATCCCAAACAATGCTTGCCGCCCGCTTAAATTTTCAGCTTCCAGGAATCCTGTGTCTAAACCCTGGTTTTGCAGTTCGTCAAAACGCTTCTTCGACCGTTGCGCCCAACGCGCCGTCAGTTCCAAACTTTTTCGGGTCGTTTCAAAATCGGCTTTTCCGGGCGCGCATTCATCGAAAACCATAACCACTTCCGAACCTAAAGCTGCCTGCACTTCCATCGAAACCTCCGGCGAGAGAAATTTTTTATCGCCGTTTATGTGCGAGCGAAACTCGACGCCTTCTTCGGAAAGTTTTCGCAAATCAGTCAGAGAAAAGACTTGAAAGCCGCCAGAATCAGTCAGCAACGAGCGATTCCAGGTCGAAAATTTATGCAAACCGCCGATCGAGCGAATAATCTCCGCACCCGGACGCAAAAATAAATGATATGTGTTTCCAAGAATTATGCGCGCATCTAATTCGTCTTCCAACCATTCAAAACGCACGCCTTTAACCGTACCTTGCGTTCCTACTGGCATAAAAACAGGCGTTTCAATCGTTGAACGCCTCGTTCGCAAAATTCCGGTTCGCGCATTTCCCTCCTGCGCCGTAACTGTCCATTCAACATTTATCATTTATCATTTATCATATACCTTTTTGTTGAATGTTTAATGATAAATGTCTTATTTTTTCTTTCCCAGTAAAGCCCAAATCTGCGCTGCACCGAGAGCCGTCTCGGAAACGATTTTTCCGTCTTCGTTAATTAAAACCGCCGACGGAGTTCCGCTCATTCCGATTTCATTGGAAATTTTGCGCTCTTTGTCTAAAATCACCGGAGACTGCAAATTCAGCGAGCGATTAGCTTCGACTTCGCCATCCGAAAGCACGAGCAAATCCGGCTCGTCAGCGCCTTTGAATTGTTCCCAATCGCGCAAATCATCCAGCATACTAATGCAGTGCGAGCAGGTCGTACTCCAAAAAGTAATCAGAGTTTTTTTGCCGAGTAAATCCTTTGAAGCGATTGTTTTATCGAAAAGGTCTGTTTGTGAAAATTCACGTAGTATTGTGCCTAATTTGGTTGCGGCGCCGTTTCCGTTGTGGATAAACAGAAAATCTGAGTCAAAATTTTCCGCTTTGATTTTCTCTACTAGTTCGCGGATAGCTTTATCGCCCGCTGCCAAATGACTGGCAATCGTGCCGTCAGAATTGACGAACAAAGCCGTCGGCGTCCACTGCGCTCCGAAAAGTTCGGAAACTTCTCTGTCTTTTTGTAAAAGAATTTGTTTCAAATTTGCGCCCGCTAATTTGTCGAGGTTTTCCTTTGCATTGCCGCTGCTGATAAAAACGAAATTTACCTTGTCTTTGAGTTCCCTTTGCCAGGCGTCAATTTCCGGCAGCAGCGCGGCACACGGAACGCAAGTCGGGCTAACGAAAAAAAATAATATCGGTTTTGCCTGCATTAAGAGTTGTTCGAAAGCGACGCTTTTACCATTCACATCCGGCAAAATAAAATCCGGTGCAGGCGCACCTATCGGCAAGCCGTCGTGCGGATTCGACAAATTTTCACGTTCTGTTTCCGTTCGTCCTTCGTGTGATACGAGTTCCAAAATCTCAATCCGGCGCATAATCTGTGTTTGCTGCTCGGAAATCAATTTAAGAAAATAGACTGCGGCGGCAAGAAGCCCGACTGTTGCAACACTTAAAATAAAAGACATAACGTTTCCTTCCGTCGCGTCGTTTGATGAATCTAAAATGCTCGCGCCTTGATTTTCGCGTCCCTGAAGAATGAGAAAAAACGAAAGTATGGCAAAAATTCCATTGCGAATCAAACTCTTCGCGCCGACCGGTTCGGAGTGAATTTGCCCGAAGCAATGACAATCCGGCGCGTTGCCCTGCGCCATTTGGTAAAGCATTCCGCCTATAAACACTAGCAATAACAAAAAACCAAGAATTGCACCGAACCAGGCAGTCGTCGCCGGAAGCAGCAAAACTGCAATAACAATTTCCGCAAATGGCAGCAGAACCGATAACGGTTTCGCCAGATTTCCCGGCACGCCGAAGTCCTTGATCGCCTTTTCCGAGCCTTCAAGGTCGAGAAATTTCCCAATTCCCGCAACAACAAAAATCGCGGCGAGAATCAATCTGATAAAAAGTAAAAAATCATCCATTTGTTTTAATTTACCATTTACCGTTTAGCACTAATTTTATGCTTTTCCTTTAACCGAATCGGCGTGGCAAAAAAATCGAACTGTTCGCGCAGACGATTTTCAATATACCGCATATACGAAAAATGCAGTTCGGATTTTCCGCCGCCTGACGTAAAAAGAATAAACATCGGCGGACGCAGTCCGGCTTGTGTTATGTATTGAATTTTCAGACGCGAAACTCCGCCTTTGACCGGCGCGGGCGCACCGCCGCCTTTCGGCTGCGTGATGTTGTCTTTGAAAAATTCGTTGAGTTTTGAAGTCGAAACGCGCAAATTTCTGGCTTCGTTTGCACGAGCGACGAGCGGTAGAATTTTGTCTACTCTCTGACCGTTCAGCGCCGAAATTGTAATCATCGGCGACCAATCCAAGAATTTCATTTTTTGACGCAAATCGTCTTCAAATTCGTAGATTGTATTCGTCTCTTTTTCTTCGAGCGCATCCCATTTATTGACCGCCAATATTACAGAGCAGCCGGATTCGACGGCGTAACCGGCGATATTGGCGTCCAGACTCGTTACGCCTTCGGTTGCGTCGATAATCATAATTGCAACATCGGCGCGCTCCAGGGCTTTTCGCGCCATAATGACGGAAAGTTTTTCCGCCATTTCGGTTGTTTTGCCTTTGCGCCTGATTCCGGCTGTGTCAATCAGCAGAAATTTCTGCTCGCCGACCGTCAAATGCGTGTCTATCGCGTCGCGTGTGGTTCCGGCAATCGGAGAGACGATAACTCTTTCTTCACCAAGAATTTTGTTGAGCAGAGAAGATTTTCCGACGTTCGGTCGTCCGATGATGGCAAGTTTTATTTCTTCCGGCTTCTCTTCTTCGATTTCTTCTTCGCCAAAATCCAAAACTTCGAAAACTTCGTCCAGTAAATCGCCGACGCCAATTCCGTGTTCGGCAGAAACAGGTGAAAGCCCGAAACCGAATTTATAAAATTCCGCTGCTTCTTCTTCTACTTTGCGCGTTTCGGCTTTGTTTGCAGCAATAAACACCGGCTTGTCCGTGTTTCGCAAAAAAACGCCGATTTCTTCATCAAGCGGAATCGCGCCCGCGCGCGCATCAACAACCCAGATTATCGCCTGCGCTTTTTCGATGGCAAAGCCGGCTTGTTTGAAGATATTCGACGCAATTATCGCTTCGTCGTCCGGCACGATTCCGCCTGTATCGACGAGTTCAAAAGTTTTCGCTCGCCATTCCACTTCGCCGAAAATCCGGTCGCGCGTAATGCCCGGCTCGTCGCCGACAATCGATTTACGGCTTCCCGTCAAACGATTAAAAAGCGTTGATTTCCCGACATTCGGGCGCCCAATTATTGCAACCAGAGGATAATTCATTACTTCAAAGAATAGACAAGAAACACGTTTTGTTACAAGTCGGCTAGAAATTCTTTGACTTTGAAGATTAAAATTTTTATCGTCTTAAATTAAAGTAATTTGAATGTTTGGAGAAGATTATGGTGAAAAAAACTACAGAAAACGAAATGATTTATCGGGAATTAGGCAGCACGGGAGAACGGGTTTCCGCAATCGGAGTCGGTGGTCATCATCTCGGATTAAAATCGGTGAGCGAAAAAACCGCCATTCGCATCGTTCACGAAGCGATTGAGCGCGGCATCATTTTTTTTGACAATTGTTGGGATTACAACGAAGGCAAAAGCGAAAAACGTCTAGGCAAAGCGTTGAAAAACGGGCGGCGCGAAAAAGTTTTTCTGATGACAAAAATCGACGGTCGAACGAAAAAGGTCGCTGCCAAACAAATCGACGAATCTTTGAAACGCCTAAAAACAGACTGCATCGACCTCGTTCAGCATCACGAAATCTTACGCTTTGAAGACCCGAATCGAATTTTCGACGAAAACGAAGGAGCGAATCTGGCGATGCTCGAAGCGCAAAAAGCCGGAAAGCTCCGTTTCATCGGTTTTACCGGACACAAAGACCCGCACATTCATCTTTATATGCTCGATGTCGCACGCGAAAAACCCTTCAGATTCGACGCTGTGCAAATGCCCGTCAATTTAATGGACGCGCATTTTCGCAGTTTTACAAATTTAGTTTTGCCTGAACTCGTCAAACAAAAAATCGGCGTCCTCGCAATGAAAACAATGGCAAACGGAATTATTCTGAAATCAACAACCGTTACGCCGATTGAATGCCTGCATTATGCTTTGAACCAGCCGACATCGGTCGTCATCACTGGAATCGACAGCCCGAAAATTCTCAACCAAGCCTTTGAAGCCGTCAAAACCTTTAAACCTTTAACTCAAAAAGAAACCACCGCGCTTCTGGCAAAAACCAAAGACGCGGCGATGCAGGGAAAATTTGAACCGTTCAAAACCTCTTCAATTTTCGACAGCACGGTAAAAAATCCGGCGTGGCTCGGCGACGAACCGAAACGAATTCAAAATCTGATGCAACAATAGTTATTAACTTTAATAAGAAGAGAATTTAACCAAATTTCAGATGATTCTTTTCATTTTAAAACCTATATGATTATTTCAATCTCGCGCCGATTTTCACGTCTTCCAAAAACGTCGCAATTGCCGGTTTGTCGTCGCTGTTTTCCAAACTCGCGGCGCAAATCATTCCGTTTGATTCCAACCCGCGCATCATTCGCGGTTTCAAATTCGCCACCACGACGACTTTGCGCCCGACGAGCGTTTCCGGCTCGTAATATTCGGCAAGTCCGGCTAAGATTTGGCGCGGTTTTTCTTCGCCCAAATCAATCTCGAAACGCAGAAGTTTATCGGCTTTCGGGATGCGTTCGGCAACTTTTATTTCGCCGACGCGCAGTTCTACTTTTAGAAAATCGTCAATGTTTATGAAGTTGTCGGTTGCCAGTTGCCCGTTATCGGATTCTTCTACCCCGGTTTTTACATTTTCAACTTTCGTTTCACTTTTTTCAGACGCCTTTGCTTCTTTACCGCCGACTGACAACTGACTGCCGATTACTGTTTTTTCAATTTCGTTCATAACTTTTATTTTATCAATTCGCGGAAAAACGGCTTCTGTTGCGCCGATTTTCGTTTCTGCTTTTAGTTCTCCCCAAATTAGATTTTTCGGGTTTATTTTTGAAACGTCTTCGTCCAAGCCGATTTGATTGTAAATTTTCTGCGCTGCTTGCGGCATTACCGGATAAAGCAGAATCGAAAGCCAGCGCAGCGTTTCAGTCGCGCGGTATAAGACGGCGTTTAATGTTTCCGGTTGATTTTCGTCTTTCACCAGTTCCCAGGGCTTCGCGTCGGAAATCATTTTATCAATTCGCGCAATTACGTTCCACAAAATTTCCAGCGCCTGACTAAATTCAAAACTATCAAATCGCCGAAGAAATTCATCTCGTGCATGCGTCAAAAAAGAAACCAAATCCTGCTCGTCAGCGTTTATTCCGGCGCGCTTGGCAAAAATATAATTTTCTTCTTTTATCTTGCCGTCGGGAATCGCGCCCTCTCGATATTTATTAATCATCGAAAGCGTTCGACTCGAAAGATTTCCCAAACCGCTCGCCAAATCCGCGTTCGCGCGGTCAATCAGATTTTCGTAACCGAATTTTCCGTCCTGTCCGAAAACCATTTCGCGCAAAAGAAAATATCGAAGCGCATCAATCGAAAAATGTTCGTGCAAAACTTTCGGTTCAATCACGTTGCCAAGCGTTTTCCCCATTTTGCGCCCGTCTGCGTCGAGTAACATTCCGTGCGCGAAAACGGTTTTCGGCAAATTTATCTCAGCCGCGAGCAGAAACGAAAACCAATAAATCGTATGCTGCCGCAAAATATCTTTTCCGACAAGATGCGTCGCGCTCTGCCAGTATTTTTCAAAACCCGATTTTTCCGTGTTCTCGTAACCCAAAGCTGTAATATAATTTGAAAGTGCGTCAAGCCAGACATACATCACGTGATTCGTGTCGTCCGGCACGGGAACACCCCAAGCCACAGATTTTTTTTCGCGCGAAATCGAAAGGTCTTGCAAACCACCTTTTATAAAAGAAACAACTTCATTTCGTCTGGCTTCGGGACGAATTAAATTGAGATTTTTTTCGATTGTTTCCAATAAAATATCAGCGTAATCGGAAAGCCGGAAAAAGTAGCTTTCTTCGGAAACTTTATCCAAAATCGTTTCGTGAATTAGACATCGCGGCGCATCTTCGCCGTCGCGCAATTCATATTCTTTTTCGGTTTTAAATTCAGCGCACGCGGCGCAAAACCATGCGTCGTAAAAACCTTTGTAAATCGTCGAATTCCCTTTCGGCGTTTTATTCTCCGATATTTTCCGCCACAAATTCTGCACGCCTTCGTAGTGAAATTTTTCGGTCGTCCGCATAAAAATATCGTAGCCGCCGTTTCCTGCATCCAACCCGAAATCAGCGAATAATCGTTTCATCTCGCCTGAAACAAAATCAACTTGTTCCTGCGGCATTCGATTATTTTTTTCCGCCGCGCGCTGAATGTTTATGCCGTGTTCGTCCGTTCCAGTGAGGAAGAATGTTTCAAAACCGCGCTGTTTTTTATAGCGATTTATTACGTCGGCAACAGTCGTCGTGTATAGATGACCGAGATGCGGCAAGCTGTTAGCGTAATAAATCGGCGTTGTGATGTAAAAAGTTTTCATAAATTGTGAATCGTAAATAGTAAATCGTAAACCGCAAATAGTAAATTCTATTCACGATTTACGATTTACAGGTTGACGAAAAACTATTTTCGATTCGGCTGTGCCCGCGCAAACTCGTCCGCTTGTTTATAAGCGGGCAATTGTGGCACGTTTGAGGCGCGCAAACCGATTGCCAGACTGATGTCCAACACCTGCGCCATTCCGTCAAACCGCCAATCGTCGCTGAACTCGTCCGACGGCTGATGATAATGCAGACGATTAAAATCGTTGAATAATTTTTCGCTGAAATCTTTTGTTTTCCCGACGTAATCGTCGCCGTTTCTGATGCTCAAAGCCGGAACGCCCGTTTTTGCAAACGGAAAATGGTCGGAACGGAAAAACGAACCTTGTTCCGGGTGCGCGTCCGGCAGAAAAGTCATCGAACGCTCGCGCAAAACTTCGTTAACGAACGGCTGAAGATTCGAACGCTCTGCGCCGAGCGCGCCGTAATTGGTCGTCAAACCGTAAAAATTCCCGCCGTCAATGTTGATATTTGCCGCCGTTTTCGCAAGCGGAAAAACCGGATTATTCGCATACCATTCCGCGCCTAAAAGACCCTGTTCTTCGGCGGTCGTGAACAGAAAAACCTGCGAGCGTTTCGGTTGCTGGTCGGCGGGGAGTTTTGTAATCGCTTCGGCAAGCGCTAAAATCTGCGCGACACCAGAAGCGTTGTCCAAAGCGCCGTTGTAAATCATGTCGCCTTTATCATTCGGGGCGCCGATCCCTAAATGGTCCCAATGTGCTGTATAAACGACGTATTCGTCTTTCAATTTAGCGTCGCTTCCCTGCCAAACGCCGACAACGTTGTTGGAATCGAGCCGTTTGACTTCGCTGTTTATATCAATTTTCGCGTTCAAAACTAATTTTACCGGCTTAAAATTTCTCGATTTAGCCTGCTCGCGCAACTCGTCAAGATTTTTTCCGGCTTGCGTAAAAATTCGCCGTGCTGCATCTTCCGTCATCCACGAACGCATCTGCAAAAAAGGCGTTTTCGATTCGGGTGTTCGGGCAATATCAAACCGCCAGCTTCCGTTTGACGTTCGCACGACGTTCCAGCCGTAACCGGCGCTTTCGGTCGTGTGAATCAGAATCACGCCCGCCGCGCCGCGTCTTGCCGCTTCTTCAAATTTATAAGTCCAGCGTCCGTAATAAGTTAAAGCCTTCGCCCCGAAAAGGTTTGGCTCGCCAGCGGTTGCCGGCGGGTCGTTGACCATCATTACTAGAATTTTGCCGCGATAATCTCCCGCGCCGCCTTTATAATCGTTCCATTTTTGTTCGGGCGCATCAATTCCGTAACCGACATAAACAAGCTCACTATCAATGTTAATCTTTTCAGTTTGCGCGCCGGTAAAAGCAACGAAATCATCGGCAAATTTATAAGAAACCGCTCCGACATTTAGAGTCGTTTTCGGGTCGGCTTTGACGGCTACCAGCGAAACCGGTTGAAAATACGAGCCGTTATTTCCGGGCTTAACATTAATCAATTCCAACTGGTTGGCAATATATTTCGCCGCCAGCTCGCCGCCGCGACTGCCCGGCGCACGCCCTTCAAAACCGTCGTCCGACAAAAACTTGACGGTTGATTTTAATTTCTCCTCGCTGAACAGATTCGTATATTTACCTTTCGTCTGCGCCAAAACGCTAATAGAAAAGGCGCAAATTAACGACGATATCAAGAGTATTTTCTTTTTCATAATTCATCCTTCATCCTTCATTTTTCATCCTTTAATTAAGCTCATTGCCTCAGCCCGCGTGCGCGCATCAGTGCGAAATCCGCCGAGAACACTTGAAGTAACCGTTTTAGCGCCCGGCTTTTTCACGCCGCGCAAGGTCATACAAGTATGTTCGGCCTCCATCACGACCATTACGCCGAGCGGGTCAATGCCGTCGAAAAGCGTCTGCGCAATTTGCTGTGTCAGGCGTTCTTGTACTTGAAGACGGCGCGCGAAAATTTCCGCAATCCGTGCAAGTTTTGAAAGTCCGACGATTCGCCCGTTTTTCGGAATATACGCGATATGAACTCGTCCGACAAACGGCGCGAGATGATGTTCGCATACAGATGCAATCGAAATATCTTTGACGATAACCATTTCGTCGTGCGAATCGCCCGGCAGCGCGACGATATGTTCCGCCGCATTTTCCCACATTCCTTCCGTTAATTCCGCATAAAAATCCGCCACTCGTTCCGGAGTTTTTTGCAACCCGTCGCGGTCTGCGTCTTCACCGATGCCTTCTAAAATTAGGCGCACGCCGCGCGCGATTTTTTCCAAATCAACTTCTTTCTTTTTTCGTATCGTTTTAGCCAATGTTAGTTTTCCTTATAAAATTTACGATTGAATGAGTTTCGTAAAACTTATTTGCTTCAAAATTTTGCTTTCAATCTCCAGAAAAGTTTTATTCGATTTTAACGCAATTTCACGAATTTGTTCATATTCTAGTTTAGCATTCACAACTTTTCCGTTAAATTTGGCAATTTTCACATCAACGGTGCCAAATTCGGTTTCGATTTTAATCATCTCGCGCGGCAAGCAATTTCGTAAGACTTCCTGAATCCTAACGCCGAGCGTTGTCGTTTCGGTGTAAAGCATCTCGGTTAAAATTTCTCTTTTTTCCGGCGCGCATAAAATTGAAATCGTCGTCGCCGGACGATTCTTCTTCATTTGAATCGGTGTAAACCAGCAATCCAAACAACCCGACTCAAACGCACGTTCCATTACAAAACCCAAAATCTGCGGCGACAAATCGTCAATATTGGTTTCAAGCAAATACAAAGTTTGATTTTCGGATTTCAGATTTTCTTCGTTTCGTAATTCGTAGTTCGCAACCGGTAATTCGCTTTTCTCCCGCGATTCGGTTTCACCAATCATCAAACGCAAAACATTCGGAAAATTCTTATACTCTCGCGTTCCCGCGCCGTAAGCAGTTCGATAAATTTTCATCTCGGGAATCGCGCCAAATTCTTTGCAAACAGTAGAAATAATCGCTGCGCCGGTCGGTGTTATCAGCTCGCCTTCAATTTCGGTCGAGTAAACCGGAATGTTTTGTAAAAGCTCGGCAACGGCGGGCGGCGGCACGGGAAATTTGCCGTGCGCCATATTGACGAAACCCGAACCGACGTGGATTTTTGAACACGCGAATTTTTCGATTTCTAATAACTCAAAACCAATACACGCACCGACGACATCAACGATTGCGTCAATCGCGCCGACTTCGTGAAAGTGAACTTTTCCGACGGGAATGCCGTGAACTTTCGCTTCGGCTTCGGCAAGCCGCGTAAAAATTTTCACCGCACGACTTTTTACCGTTTCAGACAAACGCGAATCGTTGATAATTTTTTCAATGTCATTCAAATTTCGATGCGCGTGTCCGTGCGGAACTTTTACGTCGGCATGAACTGCGGCGACTCCCGATTTATCAATTGTCTTAAATTCGATTTCAAAATCGGAAACGCCGAGCAGTTTTATGTTCTCGACCAATTCCTTTTCGACGACGCCGAGCGCAACCAGCGCGCCCAAAATCATATTGCCGCTCGCCCCCGCGAAACAATCGAAATACAAAGTTTTCATAAAAATAAAAGTCTAACGCGCAAATCGCTTTTGTGCCAAGTTTGATTTCCAGCCGTTCGCCGAAAATGATTTCCAATTCGCTGATTTAAATAACAAGTTCCGGTTTGCTATACTTGCTTTTTTGTTTTACCGAAAAGTTTTTCACTGAGGTTGAAAGTGTGTGAATATATCGCAGTTACAAAAGGTTTTGCGCGAAAAGGTCGTCCAAACCGCGAAAGAAAAGTTTAATGTCGAATTAGGCACGGCGGTCGCCGGCGAAGTTCCGCCGAAAACCGAATTGGGCGATTTGGCGTTTCCCGTCGCCTTTGAATTAGCGAAACGAATAAAGCAGCAAACCGGCAAGAAAAAAAATCCGCGCGAGATAGCCGAAACTTTACGCGCCGCGCTGGAAACTCAGGATTTTGTCGAGCGCGTTGAAGTCGCGGGCGCGGGCTATTTGAATGTTTTTTACAACCGCGCGAAATTTCTATCGGAAAGCGTTAGCGCAAACGCATCAGCCGAACAAAATTCTTCGGGAAACGAAACGATTTCAAAAGTTTGCGTCGAACATACATCGGTCAATCCTAACAAAGCCGCGCATATCGGGCATGTTCGCAATTCGGTTTTGGGCGATACGTTTGTGAGAATTCTGCGCGCTTCGGGCAA
>MWVX01000017.1_pt1 | contig 57593 bp, 43 predicted proteins | sample 1047311 | NCBI WGS metagenome assembly MWVX01 (sample SAMN06349984, study PRJNA376086) | soil metagenome | isolation source: MtG-4 sample Antarctic (ecotone) soil | place: Antarctica | collected 2015-01-13 | reverse complement strand
CGTAACTTTTAGTCTTTATCAATTGCAGGAAGAACTGAGACGCAACGGACACAGCTATAACAAACAGGAAATTAAAGACGCGCTGTTAATTTGCGCCCGGACCAACATCACCGTCACGTCAGAGGACAGCAGTGCCGTTTTGGTTTCCAATCTTTTTGAAACGGTAGGCTTGCAAACCCGCGAAAGCTGGAAAGGAAACGGATAGAAAACACGAGCTTTTGTGCGCTTCAACGCGCTCGTCAGCAAAAGCATCCAAAGCCGCACTTTTCGGCAGATAAATTATGAAAATGTGATGAGCTATAAAAACGTCATCGCCCGCCAGCTTCACAAGCGAATGAGCCATCATTATATTCAGGCAAGCATTTCAAATCCCTACCATATTATAACAAGAAATTGAGAAAGAACGCGTGGCATCCGTTCTCGTATCAGGCAGAATACCAATTAGTAAACTCATCCAGATTCTGGTAACTACTGTCTTATTTTGATTTCGGCTTTCCCCGTGCCTTATTCGATTTCGGCTGTTACTGGCGCGGACCAGCTCCGGCTTTATCTTTCCCAGTCTCATCGGCTGACTGGTTTAGCAATCGCGCGTCAGTAATTGAAATGCCCTTGCATTTCGTGACAATGAAAAACACGGTCTGACCGGTCACGATTTCGACTTCAGCCGGCTCCACCTTCTCAGTGCTGATTGTCACGAGTGTGCCTTTCGCAAGCCTCTGCTGCCAGCGCTTAAAGTCCTCGTCGCTCTTGCACTTGGGGTCCCTAACCCGGACGATGCCCGAAGCACCGTTGCCGTGAGCGTCGACCCAATGAAAGTCACCGGCGGTTCCGAATGCATGGCTGAAACCGGATTCGTTCACTAAGCGATTGCTGTTGAAAAACTCATAATCGCCGACGACCGCGTATGGGTGGGCATCACGGTCGCTGCAGTTCCATAGCACCATATCGCCAACATCGACGATGATTTTCTGATCAAAAACTTGAAATTTTCCGGATTCTGATTTTATTTGAACGTCGTGCTGTTTCATTTTGGATTCCGCGTCGGTCTCCCTAACGCTTACGACAAACGGTCGATCGGTCGAGATCAGGGCTCCGTGCGCGGGTACGATGTTGTATTTATAGTCGCCTGCCTTCATAAACCGCTGCCCATAGCAGTCGGCGCGCTGAAGTGCGCGGCTGTCCAAAGTGTTGATCATTGCAAACCTCCTATGCGTGTTATGGTGATACGTCGGCAGTCAGGACGAGTTCGTCCTCCGAGCCGTTATGGGCAACTGCCGCCGCGATCAGGTCAATTGTCATATCCACCTGCGGATCTATCGAACTTTCCGCCGGTAAAATAGGGAACAACTTGGGTTGTTCGTAAATGGGAAACTTCATACCGCTGACAAAGGGCGTTAGGATCGGACCCAGAAAGCCAGTGATCCCCGCGATCCCAATCGCCAGCAAGATCGCATTGACCGCGATCGCCAGGAACGGACCGATAAAAGGGATGACCAGCAAAACCGGCGTCACCGCCGCACCGATGGCGGCGAGTAACAGGGCGGTTGTCGCGCCGAATTGAAGATTGGGAATACCGACAACGACGCCCTGCACTTTCCAGACTCCGCCGACTAGACTGATGTCGAGCCTAAAGTCGCCGGTCGCTTTGACGAAATCGCCGAACGACACCGGTATTGTGATCGTCGGCCAGTCGATGCAGATCCGGGGTGTGCAGACATCTCCCACGCACGGAATTGGGATGCAGACCTGAGGAAGACAGAAATCGGGCAAGATCGAGCTCAGGTCAAACTCGAAGCTGAGATCGAGATCCCAGTCGAGGCGCAAATCGACGATCCGGATTATGTCGGGCGGAATCAAGTCAACATCGCCGTTGGTTAGCGTCGCAACGACGCTATAATTGGCGACAAACGGTCCGAGGTTTCCCGTTCCGCTTTTTGTCTGGGCTGGAATCGCCCCGATTACGGTATCGAGCATCGTGTTGGCACCCTGCTCGTCAAGTGCAGCTGTAATTTCGGCCATACAAAAATCTCCTTTAATTTTGGATCAAATAGTGCCTCGCACTTTGATCTGATTATCTTCGATTAACGGACCGACCGTGAGCGAGAGTTGGAACGCGCCTGCTCGCAGTGCCTTCAACGGCAAGCGAATATTAGCGAGCACCGCCTGAAGGATCATAAACATCAGGCATTCCAGAAATGATTCGAGTCCATCGGGTTTGATATCGACTATCTCGACTGCATCGACGGCGAGTGCGATCGCATCTTCGCCCGTCGATGCCATAACATGTTCGATATGCCCGACAATGAATACTTTGAGATTGAAGCAGGTAAACTCGCTCAGTTGGTGTCGGTCATCCCGCTTTTTGTCCTGGTCATCAAGCTTGCCCTTGGGACGCGGTGGTTTGGGATCAATTTTCAGGCGGCGGCAGTCGATACAGATTTGCGCGCCTAATTCGGCACTGAACTGTCCCGGACCCAGGCTGAGTTCGGGCGGAAGCGGCGATGATTGCTTGAATAAATCGACACGCGGAATGGACAGCCGCACCCGCCATTGGATGCCCCCCGGAACCCCGGGGAAACCGATCGCCTCCATCGATGTCTCGGCGACTGTCGTGACGGGCACGAACGCCGGGGATCCGTAGACCAGGTAGTGGGGACGATCCGTGCAGAACGCCGTCAGCACGTCGTTCAGCGCGTCTTCATGGATACTCGCGAAAACCGTTTCAGTTTCGGTAAGACTCATAATTATTCCTCCTTAAACCAGCGACGGGGTCTCCTAATTTTCAATATTTTATTACTGTTATTTAGTTTTTTGCAGTTTAACTCTTAGGTGTTTATTTGAAAGCGCGCACGAAGCTCAGCTCGATCGTTTTGCCCGCCTAAGCAAGATGGCAAGATCAAAACCAACACACGGTTTCGTAAATTCGTTGAACTCTCCTCCTCCAGAGGATATGTTGGTTTACGTGTCCCATCGGGGACAAAAAGCACTTTCTGAATTGGTCGGGACATCTGACGGGAAATTACCTTTTTGGGGAGAATTTCCACACGGGAGACGGTACTCGTTATCTGTAGAACCGCATTTTATTCGATATCTAAACAAAAGTCAAATGCAAATGAGACTTTTTTGATATTTTTTTTTATTAACAGAAGACTCCGCAACCGACAGTTCTTTTAATGGACAGACGGGAGGGAATGAGCGATAAGACCAAGAATCGCGGTGTGCAGGATATTTTCATCGCCTGTGTCGACGGCTTGAAAGGTTTCCCGGAAGCCATCGAAGCCATTTATCCGAACACGCAGGTGCAGCTTTGCATTGTGCATCTTGTCCGCCACCCTTTGTTTTAAGTCTCGCACAAAGACCGAAAAGAAATAGCTGCCGATTTGAAAATGATTTATCAGGCGCCGACGCTCGAAGAAGCCGATTATCAACTCGAAGAGTTTGCCGAAAAGTGGAATGCCATCTACCCGATCGTCGTTAAAAGCTGGAGAAGCAACTGGACCAGAGTGATTCCGATGTTTTCATTCGCGCCTGAGATTCGCAAAGCCATCTATACGACCAACACGATTGAATCGCTCAATATAACTTTACGAAAAATCATCAAAAATCGGGCAATGTTTCCGTCGGACGAAGCGGTTTTCAAGATACTGTATTTAGCCTTGAAAAACATCAGCATACGATGGACAATGCCGATACAGAATTGGAGCGGAGCGATGAATCAATTTGCTATATTATTTGATTGGAGCCGAGCTGCTTTTTCAGGTTATCTCCGAAAGAGCTGAACGAGCGACCATTATCCTGACGACGAATCTGCCATTCTCCGAATGGACGCAGGTGTTCCCGAACGCGCGTCTGTGCAAGGCACTGCTCGACCGCGTAACGGACCGGGCGCATATCATCGAAACGGGAACAGAAAGCTACCGGTTCAAGCGGACCGTGAGTAGTAAAAAGGCGCGGAAATCCTAGTTTGGCAAATCAGCAAATGTGAGCCAAATGGGATTGCCGTTTTTCAAGGTGAGCCAAATCAGGCTGCCGAAATGAGCCAATATAACTTGCCAAAATCAAACGAGAAATTATAAAACCGACGTATCTTCATTCACTTTTTCAATCAGTGAAAAGTGAGACTTTTTAATTGTATTTAAAAAAAATAAAGCGGTATGTATTTGGAATTTAAAGGCAAAAAAGGACGAATTTTTCTAAATTTCGTCGTGGAATAAATTCAAATGAAAAGTAGATTTGACCGATTACAATATAATTCGGAAAAATTATAAAATTGGCGGCTCGGATTTGCGAGAGGGTTACTTTTCCTTATGGTGCCTGCGATTGCGGTAAATGTTTACAACCGGTCGTTTGATTATTTTAATGCCGCCAGCAATCAGTGAAGCGTATGAAACCGCTATGGCTAAACTGAATAGCCAAATATCACAATGAGTGATTTCCCGGAAATGACACGGGTCGCCTTCACTAAATATCCAAGCAAAGCAGCTCAGGGAGCCGGCAGTCGAAAGTAAACTCGGCGTGAATGTCAGCCAGAGTGAACAATGCCCGCAACGGTTTTTTACCCACTTCAATACTGAATTTTCCTTAAACGATCTCAATAGCTTTGGAGGGAAACAAAGCAGGACCAACAACCATACCCCCCCGACGACTAGAGACTTCCAAATAATTCCGTCGCTTCCCGCTACCCGCAATCGGTAATTTACAGCCAGGATCAGCCAGAGGAGAATCACCGCGGCAATAATCAAAAAGACCGCAATCAAGATCGGTGCCAGACTCGGCGTGTGAACCCTGCCGGATGACGCGGGAATAAGCATTAAAGCAAAAAGAACAAGGATGGTAGCGGTAAAAATATTGGTGCTGGCTAACAGGAAAAGACGCTCTCCCGTCGTTTGGTGAAGATTTTTATAAAATTGAATATACGCTGCCGTTTCAGCCATCATATGAGCGCCGATAAAACAGGTTATCGTGGCGACGACCAGAGCGACGACCAGAAACGAGCGTGAATTTATTCTGACAGGCGTATTCGTGTCGGAACCGAAAGACAAAACAAGGGCGAGGACCGTTATACTGACGCCCCCGATGGCGACTAGAAACCCGGCGTATTGTTCGGACAATTTCAGATAATCTACCGTCTCCATCCGGGAAGGCTCCTTAATCCGGCTTGCAATTGAATGCAGTCAAATTTGTTTGTAGAAATACGAGTGACGGAAGTCTGGTTTCGTTTTGCAAATAAAACGGATAATAGCCGCCCGTTGATTTGAATGTCAAGAAAATTATTGTTGGCAAAAGAAATTCGTATTTTAATTAGGAATTTAAGCGAAGTTATTGAAAAAAAGAAGCTAAAAAGAGACTGGAGATAAAAGCGAACCAAAAGTGTTTTCGTATCTGGAAATTTTGTTGGTAGATATATTCAAAGTTAATAATTCAAAGTTTGACAGGACGGAATTTTAGAAATTCCAAAGTTACAATGCCCGCTTGGATAAATTCTAAAGTCCCTTTCAAAAAATGACATTTTATGGGTAAAAAACTATAGATAATGACAACTTATGGGTAAATTCACATTCCCTTTTACCACTACCGAAAATACGAATCATTCATACGAAGGAATTAGGCAAGCCGTAATCCAAATTCTTTGCTGATTCTAGTGATGGTTCTCAATATGAAAATTTCAAGCTTATCCTTGCTATATCATTTAAATCAGAAAAAGACGCACCAAGGAGTTACGTTACTCAAGCGATACTTGTCTGACCAAGATACCAAAACTCTAATCAAAAATTCGACTTTAAATTTTTCAACAGGAAATTCACTGTATTCCTGAGCAGAAACTGACACTGGAGAAAAAACTGCCAGCAATACCAAAATTGGAAAAGCCTAAATTATCATTCTTGACTATCTATCGAATCGACCAAATGTCTTGCAAATCGTTTTTCTAATGCCGGCGAGCTAGCATCTAATCTTATATAAACTTTTCCTTTTCTGATAAACATATATGTAGAACCCGTATGTCCCACCATAATATATGCTTCATCGCCTAAGTTGGTTAGCTTTGTTACTGAGAGAGGAAGAGAAACGGGAACGTTAACGAAATTTTGTAGTTGTGAAATAGCTTGCTCTATAGAATCGAATTCGACAGTTTCCACATAAACGACATCATCACCTCTTTTCCACTCAGCAGCATCACCTTTTATCCAATCAAAAGTGGCATATTCATCAGTCCCACGTTTTTCTTTTTCTTTCTTGAAAGACTGTTTGAATTTCGGTTCTTTATTTTTTATGGATTTTTCAAATTTTCCAGCAACCGAGAGTTTATCCTTTTTGTCTGAAGTTTGAGCCATAACGATCAAAAATCCAATTGACAAGAGCGCGAAAGAGATTATTCCTATTACTAATTTGTCCTTCATTGATTTATCACTCCTATGTATTAAATGTCAGTAACCTACTGCCAAATCCAACCGCCTTGATAGACGCATCCCAAGACCCGCCCCGATTGTAACATTCTCTTTCTTGAAAGAAATCACAAGAATTAAAGGAATATACGCTAATCGGAACATTTGGAGTTGCTTCGCCAAACCATTCCACTCCGTCTTGAATCATTCTCCATTGAAAATCATACTGCCCGGAATTTGAAGGAGCTCTCGAATGTGAGATAAAGGCCAACCTGACCGCAGACCGTTTTAACCTGCTGGGGGCAGCGGGTTTCGGCGAATGCCAGCCCGGGATTGATTCGTTCTCGTCTTCGGTTTTGTCCAAGATGTGCAAGGGAGTCACTGGGATCCGCAATATCCAGACCCTGGTCTTGGGTAAGATAAATGCGATCCGAATCCATTACAACTTTCTGTTCGGTTTTCCAACCGACGAATTGGCTGAATACGAAGCCATGTTGACGGTTATTCCCTTGCTTTACCACTTGGACCCGCCGCATGGCCGGCAGGAAGTCGAGATTACACGATTCGCACCGCTACAAGCTGATCCGGAACGCTTTGGTATTCGTGTTGCCCCCATGCAATTCTTTACGACGCGATTTTCTCTCCAGGCTTTTTGGCGGACACCGGATTCGATCTCAATGCTTACGCCTACTACTTCGAGCGAACTTATGACAATTCGCCGGCACTCCAACGGGTATACGGATTATTGAGTGCGCAGATCGATTATTGGAAAACGACACAAGCGAGCCGAACCGTTGAGCTGACCTGGACGTCCAACGACGGAGGGATCACATTCCGCGATTCACGATACTCAAAAGTGCCTGTCGTTTCAACTTTTGGTGCGCTGCATCATGCGGTTTTCCTCGCGTGTTCAGGCACGGCTCGCTCTATCGACGGCGTTGCAGAACTGGCGAACCTAACGACTCGGGACGTGGTTCCGATTATCGAAGAGCTTGTCGCCGCGCGCATTGTCCTGCTCGAAGATCAGACATGTCTTGGGCTTGCGACTCCACCTGTAAATATCCTCGACGAGAAAGTGTTTCGACGTAAATGGGTCGCGGCTTAAGGATATGGCATGCTCTTTTGATTGAGGTAGCTTATTTAACGATACACGAAACACTCGCTAAAATGAGAGTATGCGGAAATATGCTAATGAGTTTAGGCAAAATGCCGTCAAAAGGGATTTTAGAAGGAACAATTGGTCGTCTCGATGCCCCGCGAATTAGACACTGCCGAAAGTCTGTTGCACGAGTGAAAAGGGGCGAAGATGGTGACGGCTTCGGAGGCAGAACGTGAAATTATCGAACTGAGGAAACATCTGCCAGAAGTGGAAATGACCGAAAAAGCATTTAACACCAACATCGAAGAAATAGAAGTCGGTTATATTGACTAGCTCACGGGTGAATTCAACGAAACGTCATTTTCAATCTCGGAAATTGGCACTTGCGCCAAAGAGTTGGAAAATACCGGGCAAGCCGTACGGCTTAATTTATAAATCTTTCATTTCGACTTTACTTGCCAATTATATTTTGTTCAGCGTAAAAAATGTTGCACAATTGCAACTGTGAACCGAACATTAAACAAGCTGGTAATTAATCTTTCGATTTATTCTGCGACGTTTATCAGCACCTTTTATTCAAAAATTAAGCGATGGCGAAAAAACAGATTTACAAACCGCAATATCAGCTCAATTCATTTTTTGATTTAAGCGAGAGTTTTGTGTCCTGAAAAACTTGACCGTCTTATGACGACTAAATAGAAGCCAGCTCCAACCGAAGGTTTTTCTTTATTTCTTTTCTCCATATATCGGCAACCGAAGCTTTTGCCGCGAACTCTGACCATTTAACCACGGCTTTGCGAACATCATTAATTATTGATTCTGCCCTGCCGCGCTTTAAGGATACTGTCTCCGCACAGGCTTTAAAGTCTTCCATGGTAAAACCATCTCTTTTGCCATTCAAGGTCATTTGATGGGTGGAAGTCCAGGCACCCGCCGGATTGTAACTATACGTCATATCGAAAGCTGGAGCGAGTGACCAAACGCCTTTTCTGTCCATAAGAAAGGCGATATTTTTTACATGGTCGTCCTGATTTCTGGCGAGAATATTAAATACCATTCTCCTATACTGTTCCTCAATTGCCGCCATTGGCAGCTTAAGCTGACGTATGGTTAGTAAAGCTTGTTCGTAGCCGTATGCTCCTGGGGAGTTAAAGTCGTAATGTGCCAGCCCGCACAATGACTGCATATGTAGTTTCTCACCATTCGGCAACCGATCGAAACGCTTTGTCATAAAGTGTCGCCGTCCATTCTCTTCCAGCAATCGACACTCGGTCATACTTATCCCGGCTTCGACTGCCATTAAGTAATAAGCATACTCGATTGCACCGTAACCTTGTGGGTCATCAAGCTCTTTATCTTTGTTGCCGCTCACCCCATCAAACTTTAACAGCCAGTATTCGAACCCATCCCCTGCCTTGACTTGTCCAGATCTCACCTCATTAGTTTGTGGATTCCATGCGATAACAGCTTTAGCCCGAGCTCCGCCTGCTGAGGTTCCTACCCGCAATATATCCGTCAGGGCATTCTCCGCAACATCATCCTGAAAAGAGACATCGAGTTCATTACGCTGTCGCAATATCTCCGATGCTAGCTGAACCAGAGTATTTATATCTATCAGCTGAGCAGATTTTGCCTGCGGTCCATTACTTGGAACAAATTCTAGAGCCCCCATTCCGCGTGATCCGGTATAGCACAGTCGTTCTACTGCATTGAAGCTGCCCGGCGTTCTTCCTTGTCTTGCAAGCCACGCATCGATGAGAGCGTTTCCAAACTTATCCGGAATAGAATCGGCAAGCAACCCAGGCAAACCGTGAAACGTATTTCTTGGAAGTTCAGGGAACTGATAAATCGAGTTATTGAGCGGCATAGTAATTGGTGAAGCTTCGATTCCGCTTTTAGTAAATTCGGGTGTGTATTGAAATGCGGCAATTTCGCTGCTATCTTCGAGTGATACTGCCCCTATTGTTCGTCCCCAAAGAATAACTTTTGCGAGAGTTGTCATTCTTTATCTCCCCATGTCCATGTTTTTTCGATTTGAGATCGCTTGTTTGAGGCTCTGCGGCGTTTTTTGCCCTGAAGATTTAACAATGCAATCGGGCTCGGAGCCGGATGAGGAAAAACCGCTTCAAATCGGCTTAGAATTCCTAAGGCTCTGCATACCCTAATCAAACTGGTCAACTGAACCGACTCACCCAATTCCAAGCGTTCGATGGTGTTCTTAGAAACTCCGGATTGTTCGGCAAGCGCAGTTCGGACAAGGTTTTTATTTAATCGAAGCTGCTCCAAACGTTTGCCTATTTCTTGAAGTATGATTTTATCTGTAGCTTGATCGTCAATTTGCATAACACACCAATTTTGGGGTATTATACTTGAGAAGTCAACATAAAACACCAATTCTGGGGACTTAAAATAATAGTATTTATTTCGCAAAATGGATAAAGCTATTTAAAACATAAAATACTGGTGCGTTGAAACGCATGAGTAAGTGATCGGTAGTATTTAGAAAGGGTAATTTGATTAAGATGAGGTGGAGACAATTTTGGGGGCTTTGTTAAGAACATTACCGGGCGCAGATTGTTTTATAATCTAACTATCGTCGCTGTCCTTTGTTAGTTGTGCGGGAGATGATATACCTAAAATCGTTTTTTTTCAATTAAAAATGGCTCTAGTGTAGCAAAGGTAATTAAAACGGCTTCTTATTAGCTTACTTTTTACCGCGAAATGCTGAATTAACAGCAACAACAAACGTGCTAAAAAACAGTTTCCAATGATTGAAATTTTGACGCTATTTTTATAACGCGAAATCTTTCTAAAAATTTAACTTAGCGAAATCCTTAAACAGCTTTGCTACACTAGAGCCTTAAAAATTATTGAAAAGACTGATTCATTCCCGACATCGGGAAAGTTCGGCATTTATTTCGGTCGGGGAAGATTGCAACGATATGATTTCAAGTTTTGGGCAGACAAGCGCGACAGGTCTTTCCCGATTAGTGGACAATGAAATCAAGCACGATAGCGTGACGCGCTGGCTGGGCAATTCAGATTTTAGCAGTAAAACCTTGTGGCAAGTGGTCAAGCCGTTGGTCAGAAAACATCAAGCCGAAGATGCTTGTTTGATTTTTGATGATTTTATTATTGAGAAAGCCTATACCGATGAGAACGATTTGATTTATTGGCATTGGGATCATTCAAAGAAGCGAAATGTCAAAGGAATCAACATCTTAAATGCGTTTTATCATACTTGGAAGGAAGGCGAAATTGAGGCATTACGAGTGCCTGTGGGATTTGAAACGATAAAGAAGAGGTTTCGATTTTGTGATTTGAAAAGCAAAAAAGAAAAGCGCAAAAGTGATGTTTCAAAAAATGAGTTGATGTTGCAAATGATAGCCAAAGCAATAGCTAACGGCTTGATATTCAAATATATTATCGCCGACAGTTGGTTTGCAAGCGTGGGAAATATGAGGTTTATCAGGCAGAAAAAGAAGATATTTATCTTTGATAGGCAAAGCAATCGGCTGGCAGCTTTGAGTGAAGCCGACCGCCAAGCGGGAAATTGGACAAGAATAGATTAATTGAAGATACCCAATAATAAACCTGTGCAAGTTTCGTTAAAAGACTTGGAGTTTCCAGTTTTGTTGACCAAACAACACTTTACAAACAAAGATGATTCGACAGGTGAGAGATTTTTGGTAAGCAATGATGTTCGCTTGACTGATAAACAATTCACGACAATCTACAAAAAAGGTGGAGTGTTGAAGAATATCACAAGAGTCTGAAACAAAACATTTCAATCGGGCGCATCGCCAACCCGCACCGAGAAAACACAAACAAATCATTTATACGCATCAATGTCGGGATGTATCAAATTAGAAAAGCTGAAATTCGCCAACAAGATAAATCATTTTGCGATGAAAACTAAAATATACAATCAAGCCTTAAAAGCAGCATTTAAGGAATTGGCTAGCTTGAAATCAACGGCTTGTGCGTAACATCAGTTAATAATACGCGCGGCATTATTCGGCAGGCAAATCGTAATATGAATAACCGACTAACAATCATTGCAGAAGAAGATAATGCCGAGGATTATCAATATTTAATCGATGATTACAGATCACGAGATTATGCTTTTGAAGGAACAAAACATCAAATTGAATTAGTATACCTCTTTCATGATCAAACAATATCACGCTATTACAAACATCACTTCCAATTTGAGGCGCATGTATCAGAAAATTATCTATCTTTTTATTAGACGGCTTTAATTCGCCGAGCTGAATATTGAATCACATAGAGAATATTTTTCCCGTCTCTATTTTCCCTTTAATCAGGCACAGCAGCAAATAAAATTTATCTTGAATTGTCTGCACAAAGAGAGTATAAAAAGCTGAATTACACAGAAATAATTCGGTGTATATCAGTGTTCGGTGCCGACCGCTGGCGCGTCAATAAACATTAATCAGAACTGGCGTCAAAGCCGTGCCTAATGCTGAAAACGATTGTTTCGCTTTAAACCGCTTTCGAAGTAGTTTTCTCGAAATGGCAATGATAATTGATTGCTGTTTCGAGCAACAATTAATTTCTAGCTAAAGCTAGTAAAAAGGAGATTCTTATGAGTTACAAACTTGGACATCACCAGATTCAAGATTTAGTGAACTCACTTTCAGAAGTAAAAGTGCTTAATTTGGATACACCTATTAATCAGTTTATTGAACCGGTCGCAAAAAGTTTAGCAAGGACGGATTCCGGCGGTGAAGCATCATTGCGTATTCTGTGCTGCAATGAATATTTCCTAGTGACAGGTTTGGCGCCTTAAGGAAACATCAGAGAAATTAGTCATTTTGCCGATGCTATCCGGTCAGCGATAGACCAGTCTTCTACACGACAATAATGAGTTCTACTACAAACGTCGTAGCAAGAAATTGAACTAATCACTAGACGGAGGCAGTTGATATTTCATCTTCTGCCTTCCTTTTTTGCATAGAGCGCAGAAAAAACAATCGCACGATAGCAACAATACTGCGGTATTCATATATACCGCTGTCTTCTTAATTACCTAAATGCGCCCAAGTATTCAAACGCCCATTCAAAGTGCCGATTCGGAACGAAGCGTCAAATTGTCTTCCCTGACATTAACTTGCTCTAAGAATTCTTCGCGCTTTCCCGAATCGTTGCGGTCTACCGCCTGTTGAATCGTATCAATATCTTCGCCGCGCTCTAATTCGAGAGCTTCATTCGTTTTAAGCCCGAGCCATCGCTCGATGGTCGCGTCAACCTGATAAACAAAACCTCTGATGGTCGCCCACGCATCGCGTTTTCGGACGGAATTGAAATCGCTCATTGTAGAATTTAATTCTATGATGAAACTCTAACCAAAAGCTCATCTATGAAAGGTCCGTCAAAACGCTCTGTTTTTGGCATTGACGCGCCATGCAGCAATAATTGTCTGACTAGTTCCGGCACTTGAACGGCGTTAATCGCTCTGCCCGCGCAAGGATGCAGTCCACCGCCAAAGTGCAGATAATTTTTTAAGGAGCGCTCAGGATTGGCACGGCGCGGGAAAGGAAACGCTTTCGAATCGTGCATCGCACCGAGCGTGTTCAAAACAACCGTCGTATCACGCTTAAATTCTTTACCGGCAATTTTTGTTCCGGCAGATGCTTGTCGAAGCAGCAGGTCGTTGTGTGGATAAAACCTTAACGCTTCCCAGCACCATCCGAGAAATTTTTCGGAATTGTTTACGTCCGCGAGAGCCGACCTTTTTAAGTCAGAGTCGCTAAGAAGAACCAAAGCGCAATGCGCGACTGCGGTCGCCGTCGTATCAACGGCTCCGACGAGCATTCCCATTAAAGTACGCCGGATTCCGTCGTCGTCCAATTCTTCGAGGTTTTCGCTCTGCTGAACGAGCAAAGCCGACATCAAATCGTTTTTCCCGTTCATCCCGGATTTGCGGCGGGCTATTTCCGCCAGAGTCCAACTCCTTAAATCTTTGGAAGCCGAAAGCGCTTTGTTCCTGACCTCTTCGTTTCCTTGAACATTCAAAAAAGTATGTTGAAATATCCAGCGCGCCGCGCGCATAAATTCGGCTTCCGACGGACCAGCGATGCCGAACAAAGCGATTGCCGTCCGCGTCGCAACCAGACGCGCGTAACCGTTGACGACTTCGATTCGTCTTTCACGGGTTTTCTGCGCTGCTGCGAGCAAAAATTTTGCTTCTGTCTCAACGCGCATCCTGACATTATTAAAATCCACGGTGGAAAGTGCGGCATACATTTGGTGTTGCTCGCGCGCCAGAACTTCACCGCGATCCATCCCGAGAACGAACGGTCCGTTGATTTCATTAATGCGCGGAGCATTGATGGGCGCGATAAGAAATTCCGTGTCGCGCTTTAACGCTTCTTGAACGCCGTTCCAACCAGAAACGACGGCAAAACGAGAGACGACTAAACACGGCGCAAAGCGAACCAAAAGTTTAGCCATTAAGATTCGCACCCGCCGACCGAAAAAGAAATTTGCCAGACTCATACTTTTTCGCTTGTAAGGCAAAAGTTTTTGCGAGTCGGTTCTGGCGACGCGGTAAGTTTCTTGAACCAGTTTGCCCGCCCGACGATTGCGGCATTTGAAAACAAAATCACGCAGCTCAACCGGAAGCATTTCCACAGCCGGAAGCATTGCTCCGTATTCGGGCGGGAAAATGACCGGAGCGGCGAGCGACGAGAAAACTATGTCGAGAATTCCCGGCTCATCACCCGAAAGAAAACACCGCCCGTCGCTAAGTCGTTCTTCGACGATTGTAAAAGCGCGGTCAATATCGCCCGGCGCGGCGCGGATAAGATTCGGAGAAAAATCCAGCGCTTTACCCATTAGACGCCGCCAGAGCGAATAAAAATTCACGACGACGAATTTCTCCCAGCCGGGCGCGCCTTCGACGACGACTGGCGACAAAACGTTTCGATGCGGAATCAGTTGAAAATAAACGTAGCGTCTGATCTGCTTCAACAAAAGCGCGAAAAGACTATCTATCAATGCGATGTTCGCGGCGCGTTCGTCGGCTTCGTCTCCGAGCAGGCGACGCGCTCCGGGCGGACTTTTCGCGTCGAAATTAATGAGAAACTCGCGCGCTCCGCGCCAGACGCCTTCGGGATTGGTAACGACCGGAACTTCAAAGCCGCCCCGCGCTTTCAACGTGGCTACAATATGAACGACGGGAGCGTGAGCTTCTTCGGCATAAGGTATATTGTAGAGTTCAAAAATCCAACGAGCCATTTCCACCATCGGGCTGACGCGAGCTGAAATCAAACGATGACGGGGGCTTTCCATCATCGCGGGAGCGGGCTGCGGAACTGCAAAATTGTTTTGAAAAGTCGAATTTTTCATTTCTTTTCCAATCGCTTCAAAGCCCAGCGCAAGCTACAAGCATTGTGGTTTCGCTTCTTAAATGTCTATCGAAAGAAACTGAGACGAATCTCAAATTTCGACCGAGGATGCAACTTCTGGTTCGTCGGCTTGGCTGTTAAGCCGCGCCAGATACCGCAACGCTTCGATGCCGGGCATAAAGAAATACGCGCCGCCTTTTATCTTCACAAAATCCTGAAGATTATGAATTCGTCGGCGAACCGGATCGTTTTGAACCGTGAACGAATTGTTGCTTTCATCTTTTTTACCGACGAGCGGGTCAACTTCGTCGCAGAGTCCGGCGAATGTTTGATTGTTAATCCAAGTCTGCTGAACGAATTCAAACTGGCGTTCAATATCGCCGTTCAGACAAATAAAATTCAATCCCCTTTTTTCGCCGTCATCCTCAAAGCGATTTTCGATGTGGTGTCCGTATGAGCGCCCGCGCCTAACAAGGCGATGACGCTTCGCCGATTCGAGTGCTGTTTCGGTGTCCGGTCCGAGCGAATCGCGCGGGTTGGCGCGGCGAATGTGCGCGCCTATCGGACAACCGAATCCTCTTTTGTCCTGCGCGTCATAATCGAAATCATTTTCGGTGCTGATGACCGCCGTGTCTTTATGCGGGTCATCGTGCGGGTATTTGGCGAGCGGTGCGCCGCTTTTCCAGCGACCGACAATTTTAGCGGCAATGTATTCAAGCGCATCGCCATCGTCTGCGCTGTTGTTTGTTCGGTTTGTAATGTCTTGCAAATAATTCCAAAATTTGAGCATTTTGATTTTCGTCAATAATAGTCTTCAATTTCTAATTGAAGACTATTTCTCAAAACACGATTGGGGTCCGATAATAAAGCTTATGTAATTGAAACCCATTAAAAAATCATTTTATAATCTTGGCTTTGCAATACGCTTTTAAGGATTTTGACAAATTCTGCCAAAACGAAAACAGTATCTCTGTTTAATTACCGGAAATAAAAAGATGATTGAATTTGGTTGGTCGCCTGGTAATACGGAACGCCGTACTGTTGGCTCAGTTGTTTTCGCGTATCTTCCAACGAATTGGTGATCGACAATCCTTCGCTGAGCAATAATTCTGATGCTTCATTAATCCGCCTTTCGCAGTATCCCGCTTCGGTTGATTTAAGAAGCGATAGAAAACGCTCACCGTGGACGTTCCAAAACGGCGCGGTCGTAAAATTATCATTTAATTGCGATATTTTGTTAACCGTATATTCGGCTAGGCTGTCAAGAAACTGGTCTTCGGTTCCGTAAGAAATCTTTTGCAACAAATCAGCGTCGGACAAAGACTGGACGTATGTATCTTTTATATTATTTCTCACAATTTGAAGCGATTCCGGTGAGGTGCAGGATTTGAAGCATTCAAATATAGCCGTGCTTCCTCTGATGGTCTTATAAAACTCGGCAACTCTTTCTTGAAACAGATTGTAGGCTTCCTCGCGCTTAACTAGAGATTCTTTAATATGCGGATAACTCTCGAAAAACTGCTCTCTGTTGCCCGTAATTGCGAACGGCGATTGTCGTTCGGCAACTGACGAAATCCTTTTGATATTTCCGGTTCGCTTCTCGAACATCCATAATCTTTGATGAAGTTCGCGGTGCTGCATTGCGAGGTCAAACAGTAACGGATTAATCACTGTCTCAAACCAAACCGAAACGACCTGTGGACTAGGAAAGCGCGCTCGCCCGCGCAGCATTTCTAAATAAAAATGCGGAGCGGGTTTTGAGTGACCGCCGACGCGATGGTAATAAAGATTGTCTTTAACCGATTGATGGGGCGCGAGACTGCTGTCGGAGATTTCAATTATGACAACAATTTTACTCGTAGGAATGATCGTTGGCGTACCCGGCTCTACTTCGTGTATGCGAAAATCTTGTAAAGGGTAGCTGACTAAAATGGGCAGCTTTTGTTCGAGCCATTCGCGGGTTGGTGTTCGCCCTTGTTTTTCCGGCAATCCATCAAAAACACCATCGTTTTGTTGACCGAAAATAAGATAACCGCCGCCGGAGTTAGCAAGAGCAGATACGGCTTTAGCCATATCTTTATCGAAGTCCTTATCAGTTAATAGTGCGCCGGCTTTACGTTCAAGATAATCGTGTTCATCTAATGGTAGTAATAATACTTCCAATTCGGTCCATCGGTCTCGTTTAAAAATCCCATTTATTGATTCCCCCAAATCAAAGTTTTAACAGCTTTTGAGAAGTAATTATTTTTATTTAAATTTAGCCGATAACAAAGTTGGCAACAACCGTGCAGTGAATTTTACAGCTGGAAAAATCATAAACAAAAGTGTCTTTATTAAAGAAGTTCCTGAAACTCCAGATGACCGCGGGAACCGAGTTTGTTAATTAAAACAATGGCAGAGCTGCGCGAATCCGTTTTAATTGCCGCGCTGATAACTTTTTTGATATGCGGACTCCAATAACTGATTGTCCATTGGTTATCAACACCGTCAATCAAAATCGTTATACATTCGATTGCCAGAGCCGGAAAATCGGCTGCGAGGTCAGCAAGATATTCAATCACAAGATTGTCGAATTCGGAGTAGCCGGAAGTATCGAGAGTTTCCTTTAAGGTCGTAATTGACCAAAGTTCATCGAATTTTTTTGACGCGAAAAGCCAACCGAACGCTTCCATTTCGGCTTTAAATTCTGCTGGATTGTCGCGGGCTTTATTGACGCGGTAATCGACAAGTCTTTTAACTTTCTCTAATATTTCAGGCGGGACAAATTCTGTTTGTTGAAAATCCCTTCCTAGCGAGCTAAACACATAAGCGCGAAGCTGGTCGGAAGCGGTTTCGTAGAACAAATTAAAAAGGCTTTGAGGGTCATCCAGATTTAATTTTTCTCGTAAATAAAGCCTGATTAAATGATAAACAAGTCTATTATCAGGATGAGTCAGGTGGCTATTATCGTAAACGCTTTCTGCCCCCATTGATTCAATTGCAATCTTGTATTCTTCTTGGAGCAGTTCAAAAGCATTATCGTATGGCTCATTGAACATATATGTTCCCCAAGCCGCTTTTTGTAAAGTACGAAAATTTTCTTCTTTAGGGAAAATCTTCGCCAAATTTTCACGTACCCACGACTGGTCTAATAGAATTAGCCACGGCAAATAATCGCCGTAAACCGCGCGAACGGCTAACGACGAATCGTATTCAAGATTAAGGTGAAGATTCAGAACCTCGCGGACTTCAGGCATCTCCTCAAAACCGCGGGCGAGACGTTCTCCGGAATCATCCGTTTTTTCGGTATGATGCCTGACCCACAAAGCATATTTCATCAGCGTGCGTAAGGCTTCGCCGCGAACCGTATTCATTGAAAGCGTCAAAGGATCCATATTGTTGCTGCCGTATTCTTTTTCAAATTCCGGTGTCGGTTGCGGGTCATCCGTCAGCGGTCTCAGAATATTCCATACCTCAAGGCGAAAATCAAAAGGAATTATTAACGGCTCTGTGTTTAATCCAGCGGAAAGTAAATCTGCTATTTCCGCTCGCGTTGCCGTCCAATTCTCATCTCTTTCCCGATAGCCGGTTGCAGTTTTGGCGGTGTCGTTAGATTGACTGATAACCCAACGACAAAGATTTAGGATAGGAATCCATTCAAATGTCAGAGATTGTTTCATCGCTCCGTTGATGCCTGAAAGAAAGGAGCGAACGTAAGTCGGCTCCAATCCTTGAAAAGATTCGGCGGCTGCCGCGAATTTTTCGGGCATCGAGCTGACCAAGGACGTGATTTCGCGCCCCAAACCTTCCGGTGATGAATCGAAAGGGTTGTTGTCCGCCGGCTGCCATTCGGATAAAAAGGAGACGATTTCTTCAACGCTCATCGAACGCAAATCTTCGGTTGTTCGCGGCGAGCCGTAACCTGCTCGGAACTGTACCGGAGAGGTGGTATATTCAGCGTGTTCGGGTCTTCCAAGTTCAGCAGTCCAATCATCATAACGCGCTTTCCATTCAGGCGGTAAAACATCCCGGAGCGGTTCGATCTGTTTCAATTTACGCCACTTAATACTCTGTTCCGCTTCCTCATCGCTTAGAACCCGACCGTCCCAATGTTTTCGATTTTCTATAACAGTTTCAACGTCGGGGGCTTCATCAATCCAGCCGAGAATTATATTCTGTTGTTCGATTGCCAAACTTGGAAAATATTCGCGGGCAAGGACGATATATTCGTGCCACAATTCACGCTCACTGAAATTGTCCTTGTTGGTGAGGCGTTCAACAATAAAAGCATCAGCGTTTTCAGGAAACAATCTCAAGAGATGGAGTGCCAAACGCTTGAATATCAACCAACGCCGTGATTCCAGAAAACCGATGACTTCAAATAATTGATAGGAATCAGATTTTATTATCTGTTCAGCCGTGTCTCGAATTGCCGATACAAGGAGATTTTTTAGACCGCCTTCATAGCCTTCTATTCCGCGCCGCCATATTTCGGAGTAATCTTCCTTACCTGTTTGTTCCCTTTCCGGGTGAGACAGTTTGATAGCTGTTTCAAGTAAATCTGTAAATAATGCCAATGTAGTTTGCCCGTCTGCCTCTGCTAAAGTCGCACGACACCTTCCGATAATCCTTTCATAATCCCAAAGTCCAACCTTCGTAATGGGATCTAATGCGAAAGCCACAATCTCGTTTTCAGGCACTCCCGGATTTGGTAGAACTGCCAAAAGCGTATGTGCGAGATGCTGCGCCGTTCCCGATTGACCACCAGCAGCAAGATGATTGATTAACGAAGCCATTTTGTCTGGAAGTAAATGGTCAATTGAATTCTGCTGCTCTACCCATCTAATTTCCTTTGCTGCCAGTTGCGCCGCCAAATCAGCCGGCAACGTGCAGGCGGCATCTATAATATCAAGATGAATCAGGAAGTTTTCAGTGTCTATCCCGTGCAAAACATCAAAAACCATTTGCTGCACGTCGGGCGAATCGGTTGCTGCCATCCGCACTAAATAACGTGACTGCGACCACGGAGAGTAATTGATTAAAATACGGTCGTCTTTTAATTCGCGCTCCGGCTCCGGCGGATGTCTGAAAAGCCCTTCGGCTATTAAAGGTCTTAACCACTTTGGATTAGTTAATTTATTAAAAAAGTAACCGAGCGAAACTAAATTGTTCGGAGTATTAAGTCTTAGCCACTGAGCATCTTCATTAGCTGGTTCCTCTTTAGTAAGTAGTTCATCCAACCTGTGATGAGACTCAAGATATTGACCCTCAAATTTTTCAAGCACCACATCGAGAATACTTTCCATCTCATTCCAGAATCGGCGATAGTCATCATCGAGCGCACGGGGCGCTGCCAAATCTTCGCGATGCGCTCGTTTATGAAGTCCGTAATCACTATCGGGAAGTCTCAGCCACGCTTGCGCAACGGGATCGGTCTCAGAAATGTCCAATCCTTTTATAATTTCGCGTATCTGCCAAATATGAATTTCGCCTTTCGGAGCTTTTTCATCGCTTTTAATAAAAGGTTTAAGGACATTTCTTAATGAAGATTCAATCTCGCGGAGAAGATGACTGACTAAGTGAGTAGTGGACAGAACCACCGAATCTTTCATTAAACGGCAAGCATCTTGATAAAAGGCTGCCGCGCCCGGACCTATTAGAAGTAGCCGGCGGTATATCCGCGCTTGACGCTGGTCACTAAAACGAAATGATTCAAGATTGTTTTCTTTTGATTTCATTTAACAAGGTTAAAAACGAGTAAATTTATAGTTGTGAAAATGGAATATCGAAATAACGCGCACTTTGACACAGCGATTTCTTTTCGGCTTCGGCTCGTTTTTTTCGCTCTCCTTCGACGCGCTTGTCGATGGCGGTTTCTAAATTTCGCAAAAACAGAAATGCCGGACTTTCGTAACCGACATTGCGGTAGAGCGTTTCAATGTTAGAGTTTTCCCCTTGCTCCGCAAGAGCGTAATACGCCGCGAGCCTCGAACTACCGCCGCTCGCCTGTAAAAAAGCCTGAATTACTTTCTCTAATGATGCCCGTTTTCTTCTTAGCGGGCGAGCGACATCGGCGAAAAAGCGCACGGTTTTCATAGCATCGAAACGGGCGCGTTCAATTTCCGTTTCGTCCGAATCCCAAAATCCGAGCGAATAAACGGCGCAGCCGCGCGCCCATTCGTGGTTAAGAGTTTGTAAAGCATCGTAAATCTGCCGTCGTAATTCTGGAGCAATGAATGCTAAGGATTCGGCGGATGATTCTCGAACGGTCAAATCTCGGTCGCACAAAAATCGTGCGTATAATTTAACAAAACTTTCTGCGCTCGCAGATTTATTTTCGCTAATTTGCCGGGCGCGAGAAGCGATTGCCCGTTTCGCGCTCGGCTCTAAAGTTTCAGCGTCGGACATCTCTACGGCGCGCCGCAAAAGCCAAGATGGGTCGTGATCGGCGAGAACATAAACGGCAGAACTTTGTTTCCCCGTATCCTGTCCTTTCAGCGATGCTTCAAAACGCGCCCGCACGTTTTCCTGCGCCCGAGTTTCGCTGTGATAATAAAAACCGAAAGCATCTATGTTCCGGGCTTTTCTATTTGAATAGTGCCATTTCTCCCCGAAAATATCCGGCAGCATTTCAAACGTGGACTGTGCGCGAAATTCGGCAGCCGAACGAAGCAAATCCGACATTTTGTCAACGCCGAACCGATTAACTGTCGCTTCGATAAGCGGCAGAGAATCAACGGATTTAAGGCGCACTAAAGACTGTCCGATATTCTTTGCTATGTAAGCGCTCGTCGCCGCAGACAATTCGGTTTCGAGCATTGAAACTGTCTCGATGCGATTTGATTCGTCTGCCCAACCGAGTGCGTGAGCGGCGAAGGCTTTTGCCACCTCATACGACTCGTTACGGAACGCATCGAGAAAAACATTCGTGAAAAGCGGCGCGTTAAATGCGCCGAGGGCTTCCAGACAGAAATTGCGGGCGTATTCATGAGTGCCGTCGCGGTCGAGCGCGATTTCGGCAATTCTTTCCGTGGTAATAACGCCCCGCTGCAAAAGGGGACGAAGCACTTCATACGGCAATTCAATGTTCAATGGCGGGTCTTCGCGCATGTAGTCGAGAATAATTTCGACTCCGCCTCCAGCGGTCGCGCAAGTTCCCAATGCCCGGATAATATAATATTCATACCCGCTTGGATGCTCGTCTTCTTTTCGGCTTTCCTTTGTTTTGCGCCTTGTAATCAACTCATTCAACTTTTCAATCAAACCGGATTCCGCAGCTACATCACCGGCAATCCAAAGTGAGTTGCAAGTTTCCATCGTCGAGCTCCAGTGGCACGCAGGCAAAAGCCTCGATACTTCCCAACCAAAATTCAGAATCCGGCATTTAGCGAGAGTTTTCAGAACCTTCTCTAAACTTATCAATTGACGCAGGGAAAATTCGTTGCCTTCTATGGGCTGCGGCGATTCGTTGAGAATGTCAATCAGGCGTGCGGCAAAATTCTTATCTTCACCCGAATCGTTTGATATTTCTTCTGCGGCAACTAAAGCAAGTTTTTCCAATGTTTCCGGTCGCCAGATTTGTAATATTTCTCGCAGCAACTGATCAACTATTCTGTCCGGCTCGAGCTGTCGCAATTGCCGGGCGAGTTCGCGCAATAGTATTTCAGGAGTTTCCGGTAAATCGGAATCGCCCAAAATATCAATCGCTTCGTGTGTTCTTAATTTACCATTGCCCGGAAGATTTTCTTTAATAAATTCTAAAACCAACTTTTCAGCTTGTTTCTGTCCGGTTGCAAGTAGCGCAGCGGCGAGTTTTTTAATTGTCCAATCAAGTAAATAAGCCTTTTCGCCGGTATTGGAAAGACATTTTTGAAACGCTTTTTCCAATTCGGAACTGACTGATGCGTCCGGCATCAGCGTAAAATATAAAGCGGCTCTGTCAAGCACGTCTAAATCCTCACTGGCGAGTGCCTGTTTAATAAGCTGCGACTGCTCGCAGTCGCGCAGGCTATAAGCTGCCCAAATCGAAAAACTCAGCAGTTCATTATCTCCTCGCAGCCCTTCTTTCAAACATTTTCGGACTGTCTCAGAGGCTTCGGTGGTGTGGATTCCGATGGCTAAAAGACCGGCAAAGTAATCGCAACGCTCTTTAGTCGAATTGTCTAAATTGGTGATTCGCGCAACAAGCGGCGCAATCGCCAGTTCACCGATGCAGCGAAGAGCACGTCTAGCAGTTTGCGAAACATAATAACGGTAACTGTCAAAATTGGCTTGTTGTGGCAGTAATGACACGAGCGCCTCGATTGCTCTCTCGTCGCCGATTTCGCCCAATATTTTTATGATTTTTTCTCTGATTTGGTCGGCTTGATAAATTTCTCTGCCCGGTTCGGTATAAATGTCAGGACGTTCTTTCGGGTCGTTCCAATCGGGAAGCAATTTCTGCTGGACTCCGTTCATTTCTTCGAGCAATTTTAGCAGCGGTTCAACCGCCCGCACACCCATCTCGACAAGCAGCCGCTTTGAAACGTCGCGCAAGTGCATTCCCGAATCCATTTCACCGAATCCATAGGCGAGAGCAAGAATTATCTCAGACTGCAATTCATCGCGCATTTGCCTGTCGCATTCGTCCCAAATGTCATAAGCGAAAACGGCAGCGTCAGCCGATTTCTCCGTTTTCGCTTTTTGCGTCAGCCATAAAATCAACGCCCGTTTATCGTCGTGAATTCTGCCGAAAGCTATTAGCAATTCGTTATTTTTGCTTTCCCTAATTTTCTTCCCGATGATTGTTTCGTAGTCGTTGCCGTCTTTAATTCGGCGGTCAAGCGCGACAGCGGCAAGATACTCGCGCATCGTTGAATGAACCCATTGACAAATTTCAGCGTGCCGAAATAGCACACCGCTACGGCGCGTTAAAACCTCGCACAAATCGCGCGCTGGTCTTTGGGCGCGAGCCGCGCCGTATCCTAGTTCCCGCCGCAAAAACCCGACACAGACTTTTTCTAAATCTGCCACAGTATTTTCATCAGGTCGGTCAGTCATTGCCAAAGCCAGCTCTTCAAGCGCAGGACGCGCCACATCGAAAACCTCGTCGCTTAATTCTTGTCTCAAGCCGCGCTGTTCGGCTTTTTCAAACAAAATGTTGATGAAATTCCGATATAACTCATTTTTACCTGTGTCCGGCAAATCTCCCTGAGCTTCATAAACCGCTGCCGCAATTGTTAGCAGCAGCGGAGTTAGAACGAGAGGCTCCCGGAATAAAGTTTCGTTTTCTCTAAAACTCTGAACTTTGGAGAGAAAATCATCCGCGCGGTCGGGAAACCATCGCGCGGAGAAATCGCGTCGTTGTGCGTCGTCGAACGGCAACAAATCCCCGACAACACATTTTTCGCTCAAACGCCGAAACTCCTCGTCGCTTGCCGGGCGCGACGTAACGATGACCAAATGCCCGCCTGCCGTAAGGACGCTGATTAAACTTTTTAAGCGGTGCAAAGTTTCCGACCGCCGTTCAGCCGCCACCTCGTCCAAACCGTCAAGCATTACAAGCAACGAAGCATTCAAATGTCGTGACCAAGAATCGAAAAAGTTTTCCGGCAAATCGCCGTTCAAAATCAAATCGCCGCCGGCGCGCAAACTTTCAAGCAACAATTTCGGAACGGCGATTTCGCTGACGGCAGCTAAAATCGGCAACCGAATGACAATAGGCAAATAGTGGTTCGGTAATCCGACTGAAGCCGGATTTTCCCAAGCGTCGTGGGAGGCTCGATGCAAAACTGTTGATTTTCCTGTGCCGCCCGCGCCTTGTAACAGAACCGGCTTCTTCTCGTGGCAGGCATAATTCAACACATCGGCAAGTGTTGAAATCGAATTCGTTTCGACAGCTTGGGACCCAAAATCTTCATTCGCCCGCTTCCCTACCAATGATATATTGGTTTTGCTTTGAGAAACTTCCGGCGCATTAAAAGGAAGCGGCACGTAGATTTCGTTAAGGGAAAGTTTTTTGCCGGTCAACGCTTCATTCAACGCCAAATACGGCGTGTTGACGGAAAACGCTTTAACGGCTCGCAGATAATCATCAAAAATTGATGCGTCAAATTTTTCTCCGAGCCGTTCGGTAGCGTCATCACCGCAGAAAATGCGCACCCACTCGCGTCCGAAAAATTCGTCAACCAGTTCTGGTAAAACTCTCAATTTTTCCGAAAGCTGAACACTGCCCCAAATAACGAGAGCGATACCTTTCTCGCTCAAAACTTTTTGCTGCGTTTCAATTTCATCAGCGAGTTGCGTCTCTATCAAACTCTCTTTGGTGCAGAGTACAAAGGTTTTAGATTTTTTTACCCATTCTCCGGTGCAGAACTTTTTAACAGCATCTTTAATTTTTCCGGCTGTAAAATTATTTTCGCGTTTGCATTGGTAAACTGTAAATGAATTGTTCGATTTCAGTCGCGCATAAATATCAATTCCCTTCTGGGCTTGTCCGCGCACCCCATATAACTGGCAATGTTCGACATCCGCTTCGAGCGAAGCCAGCCGAAAACAAAGTTTTTCAAAATTTCCCCAAGATAATCCTCCGAAATTCAATTCTTGAGCGCGGGTCATAATCGGTGGCTCGGTTTTTGAATCCGGGGCAGCCACCAACCAATTCCAGTCCGCTGATTTGTCTGTTTTTCGCTTCTCCATTTTATTGTTTTGATTTAAAGGTAATTTCCTTGATACTTATTTTTAGCTATTTTACCTGAATTCATTGTTGTTATGAAAAATCTTTCCGATCAAATCTATATTGAGCAACTGCGCCAGAGATTATGGGCGAACAGAGGGTTAGGACGCGCTGCTGTAATGGTTGGAGCGGGTTTTAGCCGCAATGCCGCCGCGGTTTTGCCTGCGACGCCGGCATTTCCATTATGGTATGAGTTGGCACAGGCCATGGCGGCGGATTTATACCCTTCAATTGGTAATAATTCCAATAAGGACGCGCTTCGCCTCGCTACCGAATACGAAAGCGTATTCGGACGCGATGCGCTCAACTCATTAATCACCCGCACTATTCCCGACGCAAACTACAAGCCTGATTTGCTTCACCAAATGCTGCTATCGCTGCCGTGGTCGGACGTTTTCACTACCAATTACGACACGCTGCTGGAGCGCGCATTGCCTGACATCCACGACCGCAAATATGAAGTAGTTTTGACTCCCGCAGATTTACCAGCCCGCGTCAAACCGCGCATCGTCAAACTGCACGGCAGTTTTCCTTCGCATCTGCCGTTTATCGTTACGCAAGAAGATTTTCGCACCTACCCGCGCGAGTTCGCGCCGTTCGTCAACACAGTGCAGCAGTCAATCATCGAAAACGCTTTCTGTCTCGTTGGCTTCTCCGGCGAAGACCCGAATTTTTTATATTGGACGGGCTGGGTGCGCGACCACTTGGGTAAACTTTCGCCGCCAATCTATTTGTGCAGTTTATCTGAAGTCTCGCTCGCAGAACGGCGCGTTCTGGAGAAACGCAACGTCTTTCCGATAGATTTATCTCAGGTCATCGAAAGAAGCGAAATTCCCGACGACAACTTGCGATTCGCCAAAACGCTCGAATGGTTTTTGCTCGAACTTTGGAACGGAGCGCCGCTCAACAATCTCAATTTCCCGAAACTCGAACGGCAAAATCGCTGGACGGCGAGCCACGGCGTTCCGGCTCTGACCAACGGTTCAGAACGGGAAAATGATTTGGGCGCAATAACTTTGAGCGGATTTAATATAGAACTTCAGGCAAACGAATTACGGGGAATTCAAGATCGCTGGAAAGTACAACGCGAGTCTTACCCGGGTTGGGTCGTCCTGCCAATGGATAACCGCGAACGGCTCTGGCGATATACCGAATACTGGTTTAATCCGGTGTTAAACTCTCTTGATAAATTGCCCGCGCCCGAAAATCTTTCACTGCTTTACGAACTGAATTGGCGATTGGAAAAATGCCTGCTTCCGATTCCCGGCGAAGACGCGGCGGAAAAATACCGGCAAACGCTCTTGCGATTCAACCCGTTTCCGGCTTTCTTAAATGCGGAAGCCGAGTTTCAGCCGGGCAATGCAGCTGGACAAGATTTCAAATGGAGCAAAATCAACCGAGAGTGGTTTGAGTTGATGTTTGCCCTAATGCGTGAAGTGAGAGAACAATTCGACGATACTGGTTTCCAAGAGTATGTCGAAAAACTGCGAGAAATCGTGCGGCAAAACGATGACTGGCAAGCGCGCTGGTATTACGAGCAGTGTTTGTTTGCCCTTTTTCGGCTCGACCACGAAGCAGCGCGCCAAATTCTACCCGAATGGAACAAAAATTTAGGCGATTCGTTTTGGTGGGTCAAGCGCGCGGCGATATTGGCTGAAATCGGAGAAATCGAGCAAGCCGAAGAACAGGCGGAAGCGGCGTTGGCGAACATCCGCTCAAGGCAGCAGCCATTTACCAATGATTATACTTTGTTCTCGCAGGAAGGCTGGACGATGCTGTTGCTCAAAGGCATTAAAGACAATCGGATTTTGAGTGGAAATAAAACGGGCGGCGAATATCGAGACCGCTGGGAACAATTGACTAGCTATCGCTCTAACCCTTGGGTTGATTTGGAAAATTTCGCGCTGACGGTGAAAAATCTCAACCCGCGTCCGAAGCCCGCAAAAAGCACGGTCAAGGGATTTTCGCCGGACGAGGAAACCGTTAGTTACGTCATAGGTTCGGCGAGCGAACCGGAAAAGGCGCAATTGTCGCTCGCTTTTCTGCGAATGTTTGAGGAAGCTGGACTTCCCGTCAGATCAAATCGGGTAGTTAATTTTGGCGAGGCAATCACGAATGCTGCCGTTTGTCTGGCGAGTTCCGATTTGGAAAAAACAATCAGTACGATTATTCGCATCGAGAAAACAGACGGCATCGGTGAATGGTTCCACCATCATCACGTTGCCAAACTGTCGGAAGCGGCGGTCAACCGCTTTTTCATTTTGTTTTCCGCCTCGTTCATCAGCGCGATCCATAGATACCAGCAATCACAAGGTAGTGAAGTTGGAGAAACGGCTTTGAGACGCATCAGATTTTTTGCCGAGCTTTTATCCAGGCTTTGCTTCCGCCTGCCGCCGGAGCAGGTCGAAACTGTTTTCTCATACGCCGTAGATATTTATAAACATCCGCTTTTCATGCACAACGCTTGGTTGCACGAAGCCGTTAAAGTTTTATTCAAACGAATTCTGGAAACGATGTCGCCGACGGATGTTTTGGGTCGGATGAATTCGCTGCTCGCGCTGCCGATTCCGGGCGAAGGCGGATTTGAGGTCATCGAGCCGCAAACTTGGATAGAACCGGGGGAGAAAATACGCTGGACGAAAAACTTTAAGCTGCCGGTAGATTTCGACCGCTCGGGTTGGAATTCGGCGATTGAAAATCTATTGAGAGTTGTCAAAAGCGGCGTGAGAGAAGCTAGACAAAGAGCCGTTTCGCGTCTGGAAACATTGGTTAGGATTGGAGCTTTAACTGCCGAAGAAACGGAAGAATTCGCCTACAGGCTTTGGTCGCGGACTGACCCGCAAACCCATTTGCCAATCGAAACAAACAGTGAAGTATCGGACTTTTTGCTGTTTTTGCCGAATCCAAATGCGGAAGAAACAAAAATTCTCCTTCGCGGACATCTAACCGCGCAAGATTTTCCGCGCACTGTGCAACGTCACAGGAGCGGAAACGGTCAGGAATCTATAGGTGTCGGAATCGGAACGGGTGTGAATTCGCTGATTAACAACATCATTGCCGTTACGCTCCAACCGTACTCGTCTTCAGAAGAACAGGAGAAACTGATTGACTGGTCGGCTGAGGAAACGAAATTTTTTCTCGATAAAGCCGTCCGCTGGTGGGACGAGGAAAAGCAGTATCTCAGCCGATTCGCTGGCGGTTTTGAAATGGCAAGTGACAATATCCGCCGTCAGTTTCTGCAATTAGCCGACCTTTTCGCGCTGGTTCTATTACCACGCCTTGCAAACGCCGATACTGAAGTGAAAGAAAGCGTCAAAAGAATTTTGATTGAAATGGAAGTGGAAAACGTCTTTCCGCTATCTGCTCTCCCGAGCAAGTTGTATGTCGCGCCGGAAGAAGTCGAGGAAATTTTTTCAAAAGTATTAATCGGCTTGCGTTCGGCAGATGAAGAGACAGTGGCTGCCGCCGCTCACGGGGCGCGTAATTGGTTATTTTATGCTCGAAAAAGCGGGCTGATAACGTTTCCCGAACGATTACTTGACGAGATAATCAACATCGCCGTTTTGCGACGGCAGCCAGGATTACTGTCAGTTATTAAAATTCTCGCTTGGACGGCTGAAATTGTGCCGGAAGCTCTCGGAGCCTCGCATTTTGAAGATTTAACGATGACTTTGGAATTTCTCAAAACAGAAACGGTTACTGCCTCTTTAACTCTGCCTGACGAAGACGGCGAAAATTTAATTATTCAGGAAGATGAAAAGGCAGCGTTTCAAAATCCGTGCGAGCGATTGGCGAAAGCGATAAAACAATATTGTGAAACCGCAGGTAAACCTCTGCACGACGTGATAAATTTTTGGCTTAGTGGACATTAGTCTCGTGCGAAACCATTTTGTTAACGACGATTTCATAAAATTTATTCGAATTTGAAGTTTTAATTATTCACCCTACGTTCGATCTTGTTAATTCTTAATCCTTGAAAAAAATCGAGCGAAATCGTTTGTTCGACCTTTCTTTCCGCCTTATTTAAACCGCTGAGATAAGTAATACGAACATTATATTGTTTAGGCAAAGGGGGTTCAGCGTTGAAGTATTTAATCGTAAAAGCGAAAGCGTGTCTTATCTCGCCTCCCGGCGAAAGGACTGGGATTTCGTTTGTAAGCTGCTTGATATGTGCCAGCGAATAAGTGCCGCCGTTTTGAAGTTCGGGATCAAAGATAACTCGGACGTTTCGCGCCACGCCGCGACCGGCGTTTTTTATTACGAGATAGATTTTCGTGGCTTCGGCATTATTTCCTTGGTCTAAATAAGCGAAAACGTATGGAGCGATTTGGGCGTCTCTCGTTTCCCGCATTTCGTCGAGAATCTTTGTCGAAACTTTGAAGGATTCTTCGGTTATTTTCGCGGACTCCGCCGCCTGCGCCGCCATCCGTCTGGTGGACTTTGCGATGCTATATGTCTTCTCGGTGTAGATATGCAGATAGATTAGAGTCGTCAGGTTAATAGCGCAACCAATCGCCAGCACCACAATCTCTAAAATGTCGAAAGTATCTTGATTCATTGCGCGCAAGTGCCGAGCGGCACTCCCAAATCGAGCGAATAATTTTCGCTGTAACACTCGCCGGTTACCGCGTCCTCGAATGTTACGGTAACTTCAAAACGATGCGGCAAATCCGTGCTTAAATCTTCGATTTCTTCAGACTCCAAATCCAGATAGTCGCCGACGCGACCGAAAAGATTTACCATTCGCTAATTAGCCGGCAGCGAATCAATGTTTTTGCCGAGCCTAACAATTCTTTCAACCGATTCCGTGTCGTCGCCGCGCAAGTCGGGAGTAAAATGATAAGCGATATTTTTAGCGACCCCGCCTCCGACATTTTCGACAATGAAGAACAGACGTGAAGCGTATTCGCCTTCTTCTCCTCTTTCAAAATAAACGACGACTACCGGCGCAGTCATCATCCGTCTCGTTTCCTGCATCTCCAATAAAACATTGCGCGACAGTTCGACAGCTTCCTGACTGACAGCAGCAGCAGCCTCCAAATCTTCTATGGACTCTTCCGAAAGCTCAGCGATTTCAGCCGTCTTTCTAACATATAGGATAAGGGTTATCAAAGCTCCGATCAAAAGTAGCGTGTTGAGTATTATAAGAAATGATTTTAACCACAACATTACACTTATTAGCTGATTTTAAGACTAAATAAAACTTTGATTTTTCAGCATTCGTCAGTAACTTTTAACCTTAAATATCCAATAATAAATATAACAAAATGGTCAATGATTATGAATTTTTACTGTGTAAACAGTATTGAATGCCTTGAGCAAATTATTGTTAGGTTTTAGTAGTTGCTATGAGCCGTACAGCTCTTTTTTAATTTTAGTATTACTTTCGCTGCTCATTAATTTTTTTGCTGCTTTTTCAATTTTCGATTTGATATGTCCGCCAAATTTCGGGGCGTTGCAGAAAAACTTTTTCACTTCGCCCGAATTATGCATGAAGCCCGAATACTCACTCAGATCGTAATTTTCCGCTAGCCTGAGAGCGGTCAGTTCTTTCAAAAAAAAGATTGACTACTATAATCTAGCGCCAAAGACCATCAAAACGGCTGGCGGCAGTTCTGGTATAGCGAACCGTATGCGTGATGTTCTTGTGTCCGAGGTAATCTTGAATCAGGCGAGTGTCGTAACCTTTATTCGCTAAAAAATATCCGGTCGAGTGCCGAAGCATATGCGGGTTGACATCGAATTTTAATTTAGCCCGATTCCCTGTTTGTGTTACAAGATAATTTATCGCCTGTCTGGTGAGCGGTCCACGTTCGCTCAAGAATAAATAATTGGAACTTGCATTCGGATAATCTTCGCGTTCCCTAAGCCAAACTCGAATGGCTCGCAGCTCGTCCCCTTCAATCGGCTGATGTGTTGAGAGACTTCCCTTCACGCGACGAACGAAGAGTCTTCCCGTTTCCAAATCCAAATCTTTGAGTCGAATGTCGATAAGCTCAGACACACGAAGTCCGTGCCGGTAAGCAACCAACATCAAACAGAAGTCTCGAACCGAATGTCTTCCCTTTCGAGCGGCAGCCAAAAACTTTTTCATTTCCGATTCGGTCAAGAAATTTTTAGCGTGAGCGTCAATCGCTTGGTTGACGGATTTCTGATTAGCGGATTTTTGACTGACAGAAATTTCGGTTTTCTCAGAAGCAGATTTGTTAGGCATTTTTACGACTCTTTACACTACGAGTATCGGCGAGCGGTTTTTTGAATCGTTCAAACTCAACGATTTATTATAGTCAAAAATGCGGACTCATTACAAAAGAGCCATTTTGTGATGAATTCTTCATGACTCCCGAGATCGATTCATTTACTACTAGTCCTTCTATAACTTACGGTATTCTTTGTTATAATGGTTTCTAGCTTTTTAAAGGAGATTATTTATGCCGACACTTGAACAAAATGTTGAAAGAGAACCAGGAAAACCTCGAAGAATAATTTCGATGCTGACCTTTTTTTCAGAAGATGAGAAAAACCTTAATGATGCTGACATGATTAGCAGTATTCGAGACCATTGGGATCCAAACGGTCAAGGATATTATCGTCCAGATCCTGATAACGAAGGAAGCTTTATCTGTGTTTATATTGAATCTGTTCAAAAAGATGATTCAGATGCTTCAGCTAAAAAACGTCATATTGTTGAAGTAGAAATTCTGGGCAGAGATTTTGTTCCGGAGTAACGATTTTTCGGGTTGTTATTTTCATTTTGTAGCACAAGAGGCAAAATTGCACCTAGATACCAATAAACTCTTCTTGTATTAAAGGGGTAATAAACTATTTTTACTAGCCCTTTGAAGAAAATCTTCAGGTCGTTTGTATTAAGTTACTCCACTTCTCAATTAGATTCAGCAACTCGTTTATGCTGTATTTTGCATCTTGGCGCGTTGCAGTTCTTTTAAGAAATATTCCTTCAGAATTGTGTTTAAATTTATTGACTTGTGCGTAAATTCTGCGAGTGTTTTTACTTAGCCAGTCCTTTCCTGTCCATTCGTTGTGTTTTTTATCAACTAAATGAAAGAGATCAGAAACCGATTTATTATCCTTATCATCTACAATTATCTTCAAGATTCGGTGATAAACAGAGGAAATTCGATGAAGGGCGCTATTAAAGTGCCACCCGGCTATCCATTTTCCATCAATTCTTATAACCCCTTTTTCAATTTGTGAAGCTCGTTTATTAACTTTATCCTCTTCGATCTGTTTATCGGTTCTATCTTCAAATTGGTTGTGTTCGGAAAATATAAGTGAATAAACAGCTTCAAGTAAATCATCAAGCAAAGTTACTGCATTTTTATTCTTTTCGATGTTTGGGTTTATAAGAAGCGCGTTTATTCGCCCGCCGAAAACTAACAAATCTTGAATTAATTTGTCTTTCAAATCAATTTCCAAAAAGGTTTCTCTTTCGTTTAATTTAATCAGTTTCTTTTTAACTAGATCGTTGCTCATAAAGGTTTAGATAGAATGGATTATAAACAGCTAAAAGATTATATCGTTTTTTTCGCAGAATTTACGCTTTAGCCAGCGGCGTTTCATTTGTCTACATCACTCAAAATACCGATACTCGAACACCTAGCAGCAAATTGTTTTTTCATGTTTTCGACATGCTGGTTGAAGTTTAGGAGCAGATGTCTTTTAACTATTCTAACCCCAATTTTATTGAAGTTTATTTTGCCGACTCATTACAAAAGAGTCATTTTGTAATGAGTTCCGATAATTTTAACTGCATTTATAATAAAAATTATTTTGAATTGAGATTACAGATGCCTTCAAAACTCATAATATACGGATCCATATTGGTATATCTTTTATGTCTTTGTCCACGAAATTTGATATGAACTTTTTCATTAACAACGGGACCTATCGTCAATTCAAGAATGTATTCACAGCTGTTACTGGTGATCAAATGAAAAACGCTCCATAAACGTGCAACGGGTAAAAAGGTAGTAACATCTTTATTCACATTTTGCCATAAATCAGGTAGAACGCTCCCCTCAACTTTGACACGAGAATTTAATCCGCTTACAAAGACTTCCAACATGCTATTGTTTAAATTAAAACTGTTTAGATTGAAACTTGGATCTTGTTGTCTAGTTGGAACAGGACGTTCGTTAAGCAATATAAAGCGAGCGCGTAATTCGGCAATTTGATCAGCAGAAACGCCATTAACACTCATTTCTGAAAGATACCCTGAATCATTTTCATCTAATGTCAAAAGCAGCTCCCAAATATTTTTCCCATTAGCCGATGTTCTTTTGGCTTCAGTCACACGGGCAATCGCTCCGACATTTTGATGGGCATAAGGCATAGGGTCGCGCCTGCCAAAATTATTAGGCTGCATGGAACGGAAAACTGCATCTTGATCAGCGGTTGTAACAGGTATTTTTAGTAAGACCTTATTTCCACCCAGCTCACTAACTTCATCTGCCGTAAAAAAGCCGTCTTTCAGCAAGACCCACATTCCAGAATCGCTCAAAGTCTGAACAGTACTTTCCTGAGGATATCCGCTTGTTACAGCAGGCTCAGATTCAATATGCGGCGGCTCAAGTTTTTTTGGGCTTTGTCTAACCAACCATGACTCAATATGATTTCTAAACGGTTGTTGGAAATTATCCGCTCCGTTGTAATCATAAGTTAATCCCTTGTTTTGAACCTTTCCTTTAAATTCTAGGACCTTCATTTTTTGCTCGGCATCTTGTGCAGAAATGAAAGTGAAAGGAGCTTGATTGAAGTAAAACATTATTTGCGGATTTCCGTTCTTTTCAAAAGACTCAACTGCTCTTAGAAACTCCTCTTCCGTTCCCGAATCTGCTCGCGGAGTTGGGCTACCGAAACGATTCCACATAATCCCAATAAAAAGGTCAAACTGCGTCATTTCAGCAATTTGTTCATTTAGAAGCGCTTGTCCATCAGTTCCATAAGCAGGAAAACTATCTGTTTTCCAGTTTATAACTTTAAATTGAATTCCTTTTTCTTCACCTAAGGTTCGATTTATCGAGTCAAAAGTTCCTTTTACAAGATCAGCTTCCCGAATGACATCGCTCGGAGAAGCTAAAAATACTTTAACGAGTTCAATATTTTTCATAGACTTTTATAATAAAAAATACTAACTAAAATTACTTAAAGCAATCTAATCAAGAGCGCATCGAGCAATAAAGATCTATTAAAAAATATGCCTTTTTTATTTAACTGAAGGTATATGCTTTTTTGTTCTAAAGATACAACAATGCAATTTTCAAACTTTACCTTTTTAATTTATGTTGTAATTGTTAAGTTCTTTATTTGTTCGATACTAAAGGAGAGGAAATGTTTAATTTTGAGAATCTTGACGAGAAAACGCGCGGGTTTATGCTCGAAGCAATTTCAGAGGCTGAAACCTCCGGTAATATCTATTTTAGTACACGATTCAATGACGCCGGTTTCAAAGAATGGCTATCGTTATTAAAAGAAGCCGCCAAAGAACACGATGAGCATTGGCTAGCTTATCAGCTTGAAGCAAAACGGCTAATGAAAGGTTTTGAAGGAGCGTCAACACCTTCAGGCGGTTATACGGTCAAACACACTCCGCACACTGCTGCTGAAACAATGGCTGAAGGTCAATTTAATCGTTTTTACATACTTGGGGTTTGCAAGCGCGCGAGGGAGGAAGATATTCCTCAACTGGAGATATACCGCGCGAAGAAAAGCCTTGCCCCCAGACGCGAATCGGAAAATTTAATCGGCTCTAAAATTTCAGTAGATTATGTCGAAGCGCAATTATTTAAAACATCGGATAGTTTCAAGAGTCCCCTATTAAAACCTAACTCTGGTCTGAGTATGAGATTACCTTAATTACGGTTAATTAAAATCTATTGACAACTATTGCCAATATGTTATGCTTCCCTTGAAAGGAACTTTTACTATGACGACAGCAACAATCAATATCTCGATTCCCAACAATTTGAAGGCGGAAGTTGAAGAAGTCATCGCTGCCGAAGGTTACGGCAATACGAGCGAATTCTTCCGCGATTTAGTGCGCGATTACCTGCGTCAACGGCAGGAGCGAAAGCTCGAAGCGCTTCTTCTTGAAGGTCTGGAAAGCGGTAAAGCCACGCCATTTACCAAAGCTGATTTTGAAGCAATCAAGCAGCGTGGATTAGAGCGTTTGAAAGCGAAAGCTAAAAAATGAGCTATCAGATACTCAAACGCCCGCAGGCGGAGCGCGACATAGAAGAATGCTTTGTTTTTATCGCCGAAGATAATCTCGATACCGGAGTGTATTTTCTGGTCGCCGTTGAAGACAGCCTAGAACAACTCGCTAAATTCCCTTTAATCGGAAAACAGAGCGAATTTCAGAACAAACAATTTCCAAGTATGCGGATGTGGAGAGTCAAAGGATACGAGAATTATCTTGTTTTCTATGCGGTTAACGAAATCGAAGAAACGATTGAAGTAATCCGCGTCCTGTATGCTTCGCGCGACATCAAAGATGTATTCAGTTAATTAACCGTTCAAAAATTTAAATAGCCGAAAGACTGCCCCGTTAAAAGGGTAGTTTTTTTAATTTCCGGTCATCCACTATATAACCCACCCAATCTTTCTTCCCCGCCTGTGGGAAGGTTAGCAGACACCTTACTTTGTCAAGGGACAAGCCCTAAGCCGCTCACGAGCGGCTGACAAAGCAAAGAATCCGTCCGCTTTTTGGCAAGTAAGGCGGGGAAGGACGATGAAGCCGCGCCGAAAAAATTAACGAATGCTAATCAAAGCATTCAAGGAAAGGAGAACAAACAATGTTCACCCAAAGAAGAAACCAGCCGGAGACAACGGCACAAGCAAGAGAGCAAGCCAGCAGCACCGGCGGCAGCAATTCGGGTTATATGGCTGAACTCGAAGCATGGCTCGATTCTACGATTTTCGAGCCGATAGAAAACGCCATCGCCACCAATGATGCCAAAGAGCTGCATATCACTTTTAGTGAGTGTAAGCAGCTTCTGAAAAGAAAAGTGCTGGCAAGCTATCATAACGGCTTGAAAGCCAAAACTCCGACCAGTAACCCGAAAACCTATGAACACAAACCTTACCGCCGAAATTAAACGGCGCGAGATTCCTGCGCTCTATACGCAGAAGAACAATCCAGACCCGACCGTTTATCTAAAAATAAACTTGTTAGGTTTTCCGTGGCAGTGGTTTGCAGCAGAGTGCAACATTCAAGCGGGCGGACTCGACATTCTGTTTTTCGGGTTTGTGTGCGGATTTGAAAAGGAGTGGGGATATTTCAATCTGACGGAACTTGAAAGAACGCGCTGTCCGTTACTGGTCGATTACAAATTCAAGCCGATGCCGTTTTCTGAGGTAAAAAGGGAATATAGTTTATGAAAGCTGTAATCTATTCGGGAACTGCCGCTTTCCTGCTCGGATTTGTTGCCGGCTGGATTCGAGACTTATTTCGTTAAATTTTCGGCACAAAAGCACTTGGAAGAAATTCCGGTGCTTTTGGCGGCTACCCACCCTTATTGATAATGACCAGAAAATAAATATCTAAATGTTATAATACATATCTAAATAGCTAAATAATCAAAAGTATGGAAAAGACAATTTACGAGCCAATTGATGAAAGTTTAGATCGTCCAGTGACAAAAGCAGATGTCGAGAAGATTTTAAGAGCAATTGAGATTTTATCCGAACAAATAAACAATCAATAAAAAAGACAGCAATATTTAAGAGATTGATGTTGTCTGTAATGGCTATTGCTTGACTGCTTATCTACGCGCTAAGCTAATTGGATAGAATCTGATTAACTCTAAACCGTTCCTTTCTAAGGGTTTTTTTAATTTGGAAGGAGTATTATAATTTACTGAAAATACAGAGGTGAAATTAAGCAAATGCCTAGAAGGAATAAAGCAAAACAAGATTCTACTCACCTAAAATCCGTCAAAAGTGTAGAAGTGGAAATTCCAGAAACCAAATACAAATATGAGCAATTTTTAGAAATTTGCGAAATAAGTTCAAAACAAATCGAAGACTCTAAACTTACATGGAATGAATTAGCTGCTGTTTATAATGACCAATCGGATCGAATGGATGCTCTAGATTCGGCTGCTCGGTATATTGCCGAACGGTTGCGGAAGAGTCCTAAAGTTCATAGTGTGCGAGCGCGTGTAAAAAATCCTGGTGGTCTTGTAAGAAAAATTATTAGAAAGCAAATAGAAAATTCAACGCGCAACATTAGTTTTGCAAATTTTCGCCAACAAATTACCGACCTTGTTGGTATTCGCGCCCTTCATTTGTATAAGGAAGATTGGCTTGCAATTCATAATTTTATCTTGCAAGAATGGGATACTATTGAGGATCCAATAGCTTATATAAGAGAAGGAGATAAATCAGAATCTTACGAACAAAATGGTTGTAAAGTTAAAGAACATCCGAAGAATTACAGATCAGTTCATTACCTTATCAATTGTTCAGGCTCCAAAGACCGAACAATTGCGGAAATACAAGTTAGAACTCTTTTTGAAGAAGCATGGAGTGAAGTTGACCACCAAATTAATTATCCGGTAGCGGCACCTTATAACATTGTGACTTATTACCTAGAACTTTTTAATAGATACGCTGGTAGCGCTGATGAAATGGGTTCTTTCTTACCAGTATTAGTTGAAGAATTGCGGACACAGGAGTTGGAAATGGCGCGTGTTAATTCGGAACGGGATGACGCATTAAAAAAAGCCGAAGAGCTTATTAAAAAATCGAAAATGGATGCAACCGAAAAGCTGGAGCTTAAAAAAGAATTGGAAAAAGCACTGGCGGCACAGTTTTCCCCTGAAAGAACATACGGGATTAGACCAAATGCAGGTGGGCTTATGAGTTTATCTCCTCTTAACTTTCCTGCAATTGAGATAAAAAGACGATGCACCAATTGTAATTGTGAGCATAGTAATCCGCTGACTATTAGTAATCTTGGATTATGTGAAAAATGTATGGCTAAACCTATTTCTATTTTTAAGACTTAAATTCAAAATTAAAAACACACCTTTATGCTTTTAATCCATATCGCTGTGAGACTGGGTAAATCAGCGTTTTATGTTTAAACCAAAACCCACTCATCTAAAATAGTATTCTTGGCTGTATTCTTATTTATAGATGTTAAGATATGATCCAAAATATTTCTTTCTCATCATAAGGTGAGAAAATTCTATTGGCACCAAGAATGGAAAGAAATTGCTGCGAAAGCTGGATTTAATGCTGAATAGGAATATTATCTTTGGCTAGAAATGACGATAAAAACACACATATTTTGTAGTCACGGCGGAAAAGTCAGTAGATACAGATTATGGTAACGAATAGAGACGTTATTTAATGTAATATACTGTCAACTACTGACAACGGAGAGAGTCATCGTCAACAGTAGAGTAAATGCCATATTCTCTATAATTTCTGACTCGGTTTAATATTTCATTTTTGTTTCCGGTATCTTTCAGCATCTGATTTAAATAACTAATAACATCTTCCAAACTATCACCGTCTTTACAATTAACTGCCTTGAAAATTTTCAAGTTTCCGTTTTCTAAGACAACTATATGACTGAATGAAAAGGGAATATTTATCAAAGCAAAATGATAGATATGATTGTTTTTAAACTCCATGCACTCACCTAGAGGCGTTCCTTTATTTGATGTATCTGTTAAATCAAACACGAAAAAACCAATAGGTCTTTCATTATTATTTACAAATTTTGGATTTTTTGAGGTCTTTTTTATGCTGTAAATAGCGTTATGATAATCAATCGCCGTTTTATTTAAAGTGTTTCCAAGTTTTTTAAGAACTTCTACTCTGTCGTATCGAGTATCGGAATTTGGTTCACATTTCTTGTTCATTTCTTCGGAACGCAACTTAGTCAGCGGTGTTTTCTCAGACTTTACTTGAGAATATACATTAGATGATAGCACTAATATCGCAATGCTAATCATCAAAAAAACATATCTAATAGACATTTTCATCCTCCAAATTCAAGTTCGACATTGTTTTCAGGGTATCTCGGCAAATACAGCTATTGATATTTGATAGGCAGCCGAAAATCTTTGATTTATCGGATCAAATTCGTCAACATTATAGTTAGTGCCTTTGCCTTCATATCTACCTTTTATTTCAGCAATATCCCTTTTGTTCAAATTATGCTCGGCTTCATGCCCGAATACAGATACCATAGCTTCGTTTTTTGTAATATTTGGATCGCCAAAAGCCTGTCGTGTATCATCAAGATTTTTCTCGATTGAGCCTTCAAAAATGGTTATGGTCGCTTCTTTGTAGGTGCCGTCCTTGTTGTAGGCAGGTTTTTCATTAAACTTTCCAGTGCGACTATCCCATGACAGCCGCGTTCCACTTTCATTATGTGCTTCGTGGACTCCGTTCAGACTCGGACGACCGGCTCTTTCAGTTTCTATTTTGAAATGTATTTTGGTGTCATTTTTGGAAAGTTTCATAAATTGTGATGTCGCCGTTTTGCTTCCCGCTCCATTAACGAGTCCTGCCATTTTTTGCAAATCTGCCAATGCTTTTGAATCTTTAGGAGTCTTTTTATGACCAGTAACTATGATTTGACCATCTTTCTTTTTGACCTTAATCTTATTGCCATTCTCGTCAACAAATTCTTTGCCGTCAGGATCAGTAAATCTCAAAGGATTGTTTCTCACATAGACATAAAGATTTATTGCTTGCGGGTCAGCTAACCTTTTCTTCGTCATCATTATCGGGTCAACCGATGTAAAGCGTCCGTGATTGTAATTATGATAACGAGCTTTTGCATAATCTAAACTTGATTCGTTATCACGTTCATACGAGGTGAATTTCTGTTTAATGCCGTCATCACCATAGTTGAGATTAATACTCCTGACCGGCGTAGTTGTCGAAGTTATCTCTTCGCCAAACGGCAAATAATCGTGTCTGGCAAAGACGTTTCCATTTGCATCGGTATTTATTCTCGGACTTCCTAAATGGTCGCTTGTCAAATAACTAACCCGTGCGGTTGTTGGTGCTGTGGTTGAATACTCGGCTACCATTTTACCTGATGCGTCATAGACAAACACGGTTGTTTCGCCCGTTTGAGGATTAACCTTCTTAAGACGCTTGCCATCGCCGTCATAGAAGTATTGTCCGATTGTAATACCTGAACTTGTAACACTCTTTTGTTTGTTCTCGGCATCGTAAGCAAATTGTCTGCCATGCGCATCATTTACGACATTTCCAGCTAAATCGTATGTATAACCTTGACTGGTTGTAAATCGGTTATTCGAGACATCAACGGTTGGATTACAAACATTCTGCGAACAACTTCCTAACGTAGTTGTGTTGTTTACGTCAAAGTTACGATTGCCGTATCTGTCATAACTAAAGGTTTGTTTCCAGCCCGTGAGAGTCGGAATCGTTTCTTCAGCCGACTTCAAACGATTCAGTGAATCGTAAGTGTAATTCTGAGTTGCCGTAAAACCTTGATATTGATCGGTCGGAACTGTTATTTGCTGGCTCAAGACATTGCCGTTGTTATTGTTTTCTCCGTTGCTAGTATAAGTGTAGTTGAGCTTCAGCTTATCGATTCCGTTCTTGACAGTTCCCAATCCAATCTGCGTCGGTTGCAATCTGGGATTGAAAACAGTTGATTCCCAAGCGCCATTTCCTAATTGCATCGAAGAGACTGCACCAGCCGCCGTGTAAGTGAAATTCTTGGCATAATTGACAAAGCCGGAATTAGTGTTCTTCTTACTTTTGAGTTGTGATAAATCGCCGTCATTATCAAGCACATTCTTGACCGCTCTGCCTGATGGATAAGTTTGTTCTATCAATGCGCCACTTAGATTGTAACTGTATCCGGTCGTGTAAGCCGTGCCGTCGGTTGTCTGTCTGTGCGAGAGAATCTTGCCCATCACATCAAAGGCTGTGTATTCGGTCTGCGAAACAATCGAACTGACTTTTGTCAGTTGTCCTTTCGAGTTTGCAATCAAAGCGTCATCATAAGTGTAATTAACCTGCGGCGTTACTCCATCCGCATAGCTTCTCGATATAACACGATTTAGATTGTCATAAGCAAAATTAGTCGTAATTTGTCGGGCGTCGATTTTGCTCAGCAGATTGCCGTTTGCGTCATAGCTGTAATTGATTGTTCCCGATTCGGGATTCTGTGCCTGCTTTAATCTCGACAATGAATCGTATTGAAACGTTCTGGTTTGAATGCCTTGCGAAACGGTTGTCAGATTATTCAACGTATCGTATTGATAACTTGTCTGGTAGCCTGCCGAAAGCGTTTGACTCGGAAAACTAACCGAAACGCTTGACGAATCGGCTGACGTGATTTCCCAAATGTCCTTCAATTGTCCAACCGCGTTTGTTTTACTTATTCTTTGCTTCCCGGCTTGGTCTGTAACGAGCGTTCTGTTTCCGTCATACGCCGTTTTAGCTTGCGCTCCGTCCGGTGTTTCTACTTTTATCACTCTGCCTAAAGCGTCAAACTCGCTGGTCGTCCAATATATCGTTTCATTCGGGCGATACGGATTCGACGTTTTATAGGCTCTGCCCAAAGCGTCGTATTGCTGTTCGCTAATCGTATAAGTGCCGTCTTTGTAAGCTCTCGTTTGCGTCGTTCTGCCCGATTTGTCGTAGTAGCTTTCCGTTTTCGCCAGATTATCTCCAAATCGGTCGGTCGAGCGTGTCGGTCACCAAATACCTGACTTGTGAATTCTGCGGCGGCTGATTAGCATATTAGCGAGTAACTCTCCTTCGGCATTAGATTGGATTTATCGTCTGAGAAATTCAGAAACTTCTTTTCACTCATCTATCTTTGCTTCCGTTTTTTCAAACACTGAACCTTTAGCCCAAGTTAAACCAGTGGCAACTGCCACTTGTTGCAATTTGTTTGGATGTGCGCCTTTGCGGTGCGCCCACCTTCGCCAGCGCGGAATAGTATATGACCACCACGCCCAACCTAGGACAAAGCCTGTAATTAGAAACAACCACCAAAATTTGGGTTCTAGTTTTAATCCGATTGTAAGGGTAGTAAGAATAATCAATACTGCTGGAATATTTACAATTAACCACCCGATTATAATTGCTTTCCAAACGCTGAAATCCGACTTAGGATTATAGGACTTATTCACTGGTTGGTCATCCATAATATTTCTACTTTCAAAACTCTCAAATTGTATCTGGTTGATTTGAGATATTGTTTGTGTAATCGCTTATTACTTTTTGTCTTCAGGCAACTTCATAATTCTTTCGACAATGTGATGAGAATCCCAGACAGCCGTTTCTTCAAGCCCAACACATTCTTCCTTAGTGGCTGGGCTAAACTCGCCTTTGTGATAAATACTGTATTCGCCATTCATAATATCCTTTACATATCCAGGCGGCGGGAATACGGATTCCTCTTCATTGAAGGGGTCGTATCCAACGATTTTCCATTCGCCAGACGTGAGTATATCTTCATACATACCAACATTAAACATAAACTCACGAGAGCCGATGGGCGGATTATTTGGTATTCTTGAAGTTGTTTTGTAAATGCCTACTCCGGCATCATCATAAACACGACCATATGCAAACTTTCCATTTGGAAGTGGAATTTCAAATACATCTCCTAATTTGAACATAGTCAATTCAAGACTATTTTTCATAATCATTAAATAGTATTAATAGCTCTGCGCCGTCGTAAAACGGTTGTTCACAATGTAAACTTGTTGAGTCTTAAAGTTAATTTACTGCTGTTTATGTTTTAGTCAGTCTCAGTGGTCTCCATAGTTCTTTCTAAAGTTAGTTACTAACTCATCTGGAATTCCTGTTTTCGTATTTGAAAAGACTATTGAAAATATTTTTTCGATTACCTCTTCGCCACTAAATATTAAATTTCTACCTAATGCTGTAACAAATTTTTCTGTTATTTCCCTCTTTTTTGCCCCTATTATTCCTACTTCATAATCCCTATTGATATAAATTGCCCAATTCAACGAGTCGGAGTAAATGAGTATAACTTTTGAGACATATCGAATTGCGTCGGCAGGGCTTTCTCCAGGATTTTCTTCAATGATTGAAAAGTAGTCATCTTCTTCATCTACAATTGAAACCTCGATTAAAGGATATTTATTGAAATGATGAAAAAAATACTTTTTAGGATTTGGTTCTAGCACAATAAAATAAAATTTATCTTCGGAGATAGATTTCAAAAAAGTTTTTATTTTTGGAATAAATCCCTCGACAAATATTTCATCCGAGTTAATAAAAGCAGTTTCCGAGAATAGCTCTTTGAAAACATTTTCAGGAAAATTTCTGCTTAAATATATAATACTCTCAATTTGAGACAGACATTTATTAAAAGCATTACTTTCAATTTCTAATTTCATATACTAATTATCTCTCAATCTTATCTCTTTTACCTTCGATTTGCTTCCGTTAGGATACACATCAACAGTAGGACCCCCTGTTGAATTTGATTTACTGCGAACTGATAATTTGGTTTTGCCTTTTTCTAAATTTGTTACTGTCCCGTCTTTACTGACTGTTTTTTTAAAGCCGCTTTTCTCCGCGCTTTTAATAAATCCATTTTTCGAGTAGTTCGTTTTCCTATTTTCAAACCTACTTCCTTTTTTAGTAATATCCTTATACCTAGAATAAGGACCTTTAGCCTTTAAAGCATCTTTTGAAGTTTTAGCTACCTGCTTTGCTGGCTGTTTGACAACTTGCTTAACAGCTTGATTTCTAGCTTGATTAACACCTGTCCTGACCGCCGTGTTTCTGACCGCGCCGCCGATTAAAGCACCCGCTCCTCTTATTCCCAGCAAATTCAAAGCCGCGTTTGCTCCTCGCTCGTTTGGATACACAGGGTCGCCTGGTCCCGGCGCATTTACGGTGTCCGGTCCGGTTAAAATCGCAACCGCCACGACGACAAACGCCACACAAATCGGACAATGCCCATCCTCGTCCGTCATATTTAACGGATTGTTATAGGTGTATTGGTATTTATTTAAGCTCTGCGGATTCTCTAAATCGGAATAGAACGTTGGATTGTTTGATGCGTCTTCTTCAAAATCGAACAACTCATCGGGACCGCCCGTAAACTCATCGGGCGAAACAAACCTGCCCCAGCGCGCCGAGTAATATCTGGCTTCGGCAAAGTCCAAACCCGTTTCGTCGTCCCGTTTGTAGGTCGTGAATTTCCGTCTGATTGAATCGGGCTGATAACCGACGCCCTGCGTTCTCTGCGCTGTGTAAAGGTCTTCGCCGAACGGCAGGTAATCATTTCTTGATATGATATTTCCGTTCGCGTCAGTCTTAATGCGCGGACTGCCCAAAGCGTCGGTCGTCAAATAACTGACCTGCGGATTCTGCGGCGCTTGATTGGCGTATTCGGCAATCAACCTTCCTTCGGTATCATAAACAAAAATCACGGTTTCCGTATTCGATACCTTTTTAATTCGTCTGCCGTCGCCGTCATAATAATACTGACCAATGATATTGTTGGAAACGTCTCTAACTTCCTTCTGCTTATTCTCCGCGTCATATGTAAAACTTCTACCTTGCGCGTCGGTAATAATGTTTCCAGCTAAATCGTAAGTGTAACCTTGATTAGTTGTAAAACGATTGTTTGAGACATCAACGGTTGGATTGCATTGATTAGCCGGACAACCGCCGAGCGTGGTTGTGTTATTTGTATCAAAGTTACGATTGCCGTATCTGTCATAAGTAAAGGTTTGTTTCCAACCCGTAAGAGTCGGAATCGTTTCTTCAGCCGACTTCAAACGATTCAAGCTGTCGTAGGTGTAATTCTGAGTTGCCGTAAAACCTTGATATTGACCGGTCGGAACTGTTATTTGCTGGCTCAAGACATTGCCGTTGTTATTGTTTTCTCCGTTGCTAGTATAAGTGTAGTTGAGCTTCAGCTTGTCGGTTCCGTTCCGAACTGTTCCTAAAGCAATTTGTGTCGGCTGCAATCTGGGATTGAAAACGGTTGATTCCCAAGCTCCGTTGCCAAGTTGCATTGAGGAAACCGCGCCTGCTGCCGTGTAAGTGAAATTCTTGGCATAATTGACAAAGCCTGAATTAGTGTTCTTCTTACTTTTAACCTGTGATAAATCGCTGCCGTTATCAAGCACATTCTTGAGCGCTCTGCCCGACGGATAGGTTTGTTCAATTAAATCACCCGCTATATTGTATGTATAAGAAGTCGTGTAGCTCTGTCCATCAGTTGTTTGTTTATGAGCAAGAGTTCTTCCCGTTTCGTCAAATGCTGTATATTCGGACATCGAAAGGCTCGACGATACTTTAGTCAACTCGCCTTTACTAAAAGCCGTATACGGATTGTCGTAAGTGTAAGAAACATCGGGCGTGGAATCCGAGTAATCTCGAAATGTAACGCGATTCAAAGCGTCATAACTAAAATTCGTTGCTACATTTCTTGCATCGATTTTGGAAATAAGATTTCCATTACCGTCATATGCGTATTGAAACGTCCCGCTTTCGGGATTTGTCGCTTGTTTTAATCTATTACTTGAATCGAAAGTAAAAGTGCGCGTTTGTCCGCCTTGAATAATTTGAGTTAAATTTTCATTGGCGTCATAATTGTAATATGTCGGTTGAGTTGGATTGTTGATTGTGCCTAAATCATTATTAATATTCGGTTCATCAACTCGAACAAGATTCTCTGAAGCATTTTCAATCTGCCTACGTATTTTACCAGACTCATCCGTAATAGTTGTTGCATTTCCACTATAATCCGTCAGAACCTTCGCCCCGTCCGGCGATTCAATTTCTTTGACTCTGCCAAGAGCATCAAACCTGCTTATTGTCCACCGTATCGGATTGCTCGTGCTTATCTCGCTTGGGCGAAAAGGATTCGATACTTTATAGACTCTACCAAGCGCTTCATATTCAGTCTGAATTGCTACATAATTGTTGGCTTCATAATCACGAGTTTCCGTCGTCCGCCCGAGTTTGTCATAGAAACTCTCGGTCTTTGCCAGATTATCTCCAAAAGCGAAAAGGTCTGCCGTCACCGTTACTTTTCTGTTTGTGTCGTCGTATGCAAACGTCTTTTGGCTTCTCAAACTCGCCCGGTTGTTGGCGCCGATAACCTGCGTCGGGCGGTCGAGGGCGTCATTGTAAAAAGCGCTGCTGACATTGCCGTTGATGTCCTCGCCGTCAACCGAAGCTCCCGTGTAGTAATCATACTGGGCATAACTCGTCCAGCCCGAAGTATTGGTCGCGCTCGTCGCAAAAGCAAAGGTTTGTTTGCCGCTTATTTGTGATGGCGTAATACTGCTTCGCGCTTCTCCGTCCGGCGAGCCGAATCTGTCCGCGTAATCGACCGTTGAAATATAACCTTTCGCGTCAATTGTTTTGACCGGGTTGCCGGTTACGTCATACTGCCCCGATGTAGTTATCGCCGAACCGGAAAGGTTGGTTATATCGGCGTAGGAAGTGATGCCCGTCAGATTCCCGCGTGTCGTGTAACCGGCGTTTGACTCTAATCCGCAAATGCCGCCCGTCGTCGCCGACGGCAGCAAACATAGATTCGTCGCGTTCGACCTTTCGATTAAAGCCGCGTGTCGCGCGTCATTCGTATAATTGTCATACTCGAAGACGGCTCTCGATTTCTCCGCTCCGCTTGCGTCATAAATTGATTTTTGCACGGGAAGTCGGCGCAGATGCACCGGAAAACTCGTCGTGCAGTTCGTGCAGGTATAATCCGTGCCGTTAATCGGCGCGCTGCTGCTCGCGTAACTAGTTACCGAACGACGCAGTAATGCTCCGGCTGCGCCCGTGCCGTAATCGTATTCCTTGACTTCCGTCTGATTATTGAAAGCGTCATAACCGTATTCTGTTTTCGTCTTTTGATTCGTGTCGCTGAGCGTCGCTTCCGAGCGTATCAGGCGCGGGTCGTTTGCCGGAGCATTAGTGTCGGTCAAAGAGAGCGTCGAGGCATAGCTTGACCACCACGAAATCGCCGCTCGTTGTTCGTAAAAGCTATCGCTCGAGCGAAGCAATACGCCGTTCGTATTGAACACTTCGGTTTTCGTTTCGCGCCCTTCCGTCCAGCCGGAGAATAGATTGCGCCGCGCCAGCGCCGAATCGAGCGAAGCCATCGGACTGCCCTCGAAATAATGTTTTTCTTTCGTCAACAGATTTCCGTTTATATCGGTCTGCTCGACGACCGCTTGCGTCTTAAACGGTTGCGAGGCTGTTCCGTCACCGCTATAACTCGGCGTGATAGCTTGTTTTAGATTATAAGTGCTGCCTGTTCCGCCGTCCGGGTATTGCCGGCGAACTGTTATCCTGCGGTGAATCTGCGGACCGTCCGCATATTGATAAACCGAGTTCTCCGGCAAAGTGTAGTCGTATTCGATTGCCGCCCCGGTCGGTGTTTCCACCCGCGCCAGCTCGCTGTATTCGTTGTAGTAAAGTTGGAACCGGCGATTGTCGGGAAATACGATGGCGGTTATCGTGTCGGTCGGATTGTGCGGAACGCTAGAGCCGGAATAGCCTTGTGTAAGGGGAAAAAGCTGGTTGTAATCTTTTATCGTGTAACCGGCGCCGGGACGCAGCGCGCTCTGCAAACTGCCGCGCTGAATTTGAATCGTCCGCGCCGCCCCGTTAAAGCCTTGAAACGTAATCGTATCGGCATATTCCGTATATGAGATATTGACCGTATGATTGAGCGAATCGACGATTTGAGCGACCTTGCCGTCCGCGCCGTAGCTAAACCGCAAAAAATTGCCGTTGCGGTCGCGCGCCCACTGCACCAAGCCGCCCGAAATTTCATAGCGCGTGCCGTCGGCGAACAACAAATAACCCGAAGGATAAAACTCTTCGCCCGAATAAGCGTGCCTTCTTTCGTCAATAATGTCCGCGTAGGAAACAAAAGTCGTTGCTTCGCCGTTGATGCTGACAAAGATTTTACCGCGATTAAAAGCCGGAACGGTCGAGCCGGCAGGTTTCGGTTCGCCGTTTGTCAGCTTGTCGCGCAGTTCAAATTCGGTGCCGTCAGGAGCGGTAAAAGTTAAGCGTGTAAGCGATTGAGAGAAATACGGATTAATACTATTACTTACGTTACCGCCATGCCCGGAATATCGCCCTTTCAAAACACCCGGACTATAACTTAAGGGAACCGTGCCGCGCCAACCGGCAGGACTCGGATAATAATATGTTCCCTGTGCGCAAGATCCGCCGCCGACTTGCGCTCGCCAATGTTCGTTGATCAAAGGCGGCACTCCTCCCGTTTCGGACTCGCAGGTTATCTGTTCTTTTTCGGTTTGCCAGTGAACCGAATTGACGGCAACCGCGATTGTATGTTGAGCCGCGCCGCGCCCGCCGATTTTGACGAGCGGCAAAGTAAAGCTCAAGTTGCCGTTATAATAATTGATATTCTCAAAATCAGTCAGGCTGTATGCGCCAGCCGCCGCCCCGGGCTGTAAGCCGGATGGAGTCATCCCGTCGGTCGGAGTCTTTATTTGTTGAGCCGCTATCGGTAAAGTCAAATACAAACACAAAAACAAGATAAAGCTTTTCCGTCTTTTAACTGAATAAACAAAATCTAATATCTTTATTCGGCACATATTTCTTATTCCTCTGATCAAATTACCTTTTATAAAAAGCGGGAACGTCCTGATGTTGTTTCAACTATTTCTGACATATCAACAATCAGCAATTAAGGTCTTCGGTAAGGAGCGGGAACGGGTATATCGTCTAACTGCCCCCAGCTTTCGACTCGCGCCAGTCCGGTCGAGCTATTTCTGATTTGCCACATCCCGACCGAGCCGCCTTGATTGCGCCACACGGCAATATCGGTTTTTCCGTCGGCATCAAAGTCGCCTTGGACGGCTGTGTCCTGAATTGTATCTCCCCAAGGTATTGTACTAAGCGTACTGGTTGAACTGTTCCAAATGCGCCAGTTGTTGTCAGGATTACCGCGCCAGGTCGCCAGATCGTATTTACCATCGCCGTCGTAATCCCCAGTTACGGGTTTATCGTTTGCTACTCCGAACTGCGCTCCTCTAAACGAATTGTTGCTGCCCGACTGCAACATAAACCATTCGGCAGTTGAGGGTCGGTATTGGGCGACATCCGCTCGTCCGTCGCCGTCATAATCCGCCGGCACGGGCATGTCCGTAGAGGTGCCGAATTGAATGATTTGCATGGTTGAATCTAAACTTCTGAAGATATACCAGGACTGATCTGCGGGACGAAACACGGCTACATCCGTTTTGCCGTCGCCATCGTAATCGGCTTGGACGGGTTTATCAGAGTATTGGCTGCTGCCGAGCTGAACTGCCAGAAATTGATTGGCTGAGCTGGTCATGATAAACCAATTACTATAAGGCGATGCCGGACGATAAACGCAAAAGTCGGTTTTACCGTCGGCATCGAAATCGCCCGGAGTCGGAACATCGCCGGGTGAACCGAACTGATAAGCGACGATACTGCCGGTAATTGAATTCTTCACATACCATGTGCCGGAAGATTGTCGCCAGACGGCTAAATCAGTCGGCGGAGCAGGGTTTGCTGCGGCGTCTTCGACCGCCAGCATTCGAGAACCGGCGTAGATGTATTCTTTCGACAATTGCGGAGTAGAAGTCGTTACAGCAGCGGCAGACGGATTGACAGCAGCCGAGATTAAAGCACTCGAACTTGTCGCGTTGGCATCCGTCGCTTTTATCTGTTTGCCAAACCAACCGATTTGCTTGCCCGACAGAGCGTCGGTATGCGGCAGCCAGCCGCCGTTTGCCATTGCCCCCAAACAAAGCATTGCCAAAAGCGCCACTCCCAGGACCGGATACAAAACGCGCTTCTTCAAATCTCCCCGTAAATAATTGAGTCGTGAAGACAGTACCTGCTTTGCTTGTATCCGTTCTTCCGGCATCTCCGCCATTTGCTCTTTTTGTCCGGGTTCATTGAACAAGCTGATTATGTGACCGGATGAAGCGTTCCCTTCTGTTGAGTCGTTCTGAAGACGACGGCTTTTTCTCGACATATCTTTTTCCTTATTTTCTGTCTTTCTACTTACTGACTTTTTACTCTTTATATTTCTTTATCTGTAATCTCTGTTTGTTGTTACTGCTTAGTTTGGCGGCGACAAAAGATTTACGAAACTTCGACAGGTCTGTAAGCTCTGCAAAACGGTCGTACCCTTTCCTCAGGGGAAAGCCGACACCTTTATTGGGTTGTAAATTGATTTATCTGAATTGAAAACGAGAGCGGAAATGCGGTAAGATGCGAAGTGTTCTGTTTCGGCATCAAACGGGTGCGTTTCTCGTGTTCCGTTTTGATCCAGGAAAGACAAAGCCTGATTGGTTACTGCTAATAACTAATCAGGCTCTTTTCATCTTGGATAATTCTCTTAAATCAAACCTTAACATCAAAATATCTAATGCGTTTCCTGAGTTAGGAAACTCAAACATAACGGGAAACTCAAAACCTTTTATGGACTCTAAAATGTTTGCAGATACACTTTGACCATTCCTCTTGTAAAGAGACGACGCAAAAGAATCAACCGACCAGCCTTCACTGGTTTTGTCTTGTCTTCTTGTTGTGTGAGTCAGAAACATTCGAGAGTTTCCTAATAATCAGGTTGAAAACGAATACAACAACTGATTTTCAACCCGGGCTTAAAATCCTACTTTCTGAAAAAGGAAAGAAAGTAAATACCAAATAAATTATTGTTTTGTGGAGTGAATTTCGTTTGTCAATATAATTTGGTCTGTGCGAATGAAAAAGCTGTTCGAGAGAGAAAATTATATTTTATAAAAATTCACGAGGAGAATATATTAATATTTATTGGATGTCAATAGTTTTTTTCAATGCAAAAACTGTTTGTTCAAAAAGTGCAAAAATTCAGAAATGAAGCGTTACGGCTGATTCTGCCAATCTCCTGTTTTGTGTTTTCTCTATTTGCATTTTTATTAGCATAAATTTCGGGTGTCAAAAAACCCCACAAAAAGCGATGTTCAAAAACCCTGCATTTCGGTAGTTTTTGGCAGTGAAATTCAGGGTGTTAGAAAACATGGGTATGTTCGTCCCACGTAATCTTACTCTCTCCGTAGCTAATCGACTTCATCAACTGACTGCCTTGCCATTTTACTTCCTCCGCTTCATTACAAGATTGATTTAACGAAAATTACATTCGCGTAGCAGCATTGCGCGAGCCTGAATTTCAGCAGTAGAATGTGGTGGCGTAGCTACGTTTCGAGCAAAGGCAATTACGCTTTCTGCTTTCCCCTTTATTTCCAATAACGGGACAAATCTTGCTAAAGCGTAATTACGGATAAAGTCAACATAATCTGAATCGTCAGGCAGGCGATTTTCGTTGGCAAACGTTTCGAGGTGAAAGCAGAGAAAGTCTTTGGAGAAGTCGTGTAGCGTGTCTATGTCCTCCTTCGCCAGTTCGCCTCGTTCAGTCTTCATCCGTTGGGTGGTTGCCACGACAGCATCATCAGCTTGTGTTCTTAAACTGATGAACTGCGCTTCAATACCGGCTTTTTCGATCATTTGCAAGAGATTCCGGGTGTCGTCAGATATGTGCTCAGTCTGCCGCATCTGTTCTAATTCTTGCGCCGCCGCAGCTACCCGTTGTGGAGCCTTCGATGCTTCGTCACTGTATTGTTCAGCTTCAAAAAGCCGTCTGGCTTGGCGTGCCTGCCTAGCAAGCTCATCATACCGTTTGACATCTCTTAGCCCTTCGTCTACTTTTCCCCACTGTCTTGCAATGTCATCAGCGTACCGTCCACAGCCACGCATGCCGCTGCAGCTACTAAGTAAAAAAAGTGTAATTAGAGCAATGGTAAACTTCTGTTTCATCTGAGACCTACCTCCTTTGTTCGCCTAGTTTTCAAAGGCGAGTTGAATGTTGTAGCCCTGCCTCATGCTATACACATCAGGGTGCTTTGTTTGAAACTCAATTTCAATATTCTCCGTTCAACTTCGGATCCATAAAGCCTTAATTTTTGAAACAAAATTTTGAAAAGAATTATTCCACCAAATAATCTATAAATAATTTTTCACCAAGCATTAATTTCTTTTGGTCTACAACAAAAGATTTCCAACCGGTGTCGGCTGTCGGCGGTTCTTTATCAGTCAGCCGCCCTTTATCCGAAGCAATAACACGCCCGTTCGTTTTCTTCTGCAAGTCTTCCACTAAAGCGTCAAAAGGCATTTCCCATTTGTGCGGTGTTTTGCCGAAAGCAACTTTTGAATCAACGGGAATCAGAGCGACAAGTTCTTTGTCGTTGCTCATCAATTCCAGACCGTGCCGCTTTAAAGTCGCATTATGACTTCCGTGGTGACCAACCTTATAAAGTACGGTTCGTTTGAGCAAATCTTCGGCATTAATTTTTTGTTCTAATCCGTTTTTATCTGAAACTTTCCAAGTGTAATCGTGCCAAGATTGCCAATTTCCCGATTGGGCATCGCCGACGAAAAGCAAAACTTTACCGCTCTCAACGAGTTCAATTGCTAATACAAGACTTGTATTATTTGTATAACTATCGAGTTTCAAAGCCATCTCGCCTGTCATCCCTAACCAATCGTTATTGATTCTTCGCCACGAATTTGTTCCGTCTTTACTGGAGAAATAATAATCATTAAAAAACTCATAACCGATTACATCGGGGTTTTGAGCTTCAGTTTCGCTAAGAACCCCCTCTTCATTCTGGTCGAATGGCGAACAAGTGTTGCTCTCTTGAAAGTCGGCTTCGTCATTGACAGCAACAAAAAAACTGTCTTCCAAAGAAAAAGTGTTGAGATTGAAACTGTGGCGATACCGTTCGGTAGAAGGCGGATTCAAGTTGCGAATCTTTTGGGGGTCTTGGGGCGGACCGAAAACGTAAATCCGTACTCCCTTAAATTCCTTTAAAGTCAAAGGTTCGCCTCCCGGGTAACAATAGGTATATCTTGGTTTATTAGGTTTTGACTTTTCTTTGATATAGTTCCAGGCTTTAACACGCGCACTTTTGGACGTTTTTTTCCCGGTTGCGCCGAGTCCATTGTCATCTTCAACGTCACCGAAGTTTTCACCGAAGAAGCCTTCCAACAATTGTCTGATTTCGTTTTTTTCCTCTCTCAATTCGACCGACGCACCGAGTTTTGACAAAGCATTTTGCAAACCTTTCAGCCGCGCATTAAAACCTTTATTGAGATTGACTGCCATCTGATTGCTTAAGTCTTCCGTCCACGCCAGCCAGACTTCCTCAAAAGTGATTTCGTCGAAAATGTCCTGCGCCTGCTCAAAGCCTGAAATATGATCCCAGTGCTGATGAGTTACAACCACTAAATCTATCGCGCCGCCGGTTTCGGATTTGATGTTTTTGACAACTTCCTGCATTTTTTCCTTTGCTTTTTCTGTTCCGTGCAGAACGCCGCAGTCAATCATCATGGTAAACTTTTCCTCGCCGCGTTTGAATGTCAGCAAAAAGCAATCGCCCAAACCCTGGCAATACATCCGCACATTGACGGTTAATTTTTCCTTTATCGTATCATTACTCATACATTATTCTCCTTTGATTTTGCGGAGGAAAAGGATTCTTCTTCCGTAGTTTCGCGGTGTAAAAAGGCAAACGGTTCATTACTCCTGGACGTGCCGAAATACGTCGCTCGCAAGGATTGCCGGTTAAATTCGGTGTGGTAGGTGCGTTGCCTCTCAAGTCTTTTCGCGTCGTCGATTCTCTTAGTATTGACCGTATACCGTAACGTCAAATCTTCAAGATTGAGTACCAGAGTACAGCCGCCGCGAAAAGTGAATTCTTCCGGCTGGTCTTTATCAACAACTCTTTTCTGCGTAATTGAGATGATAATTTGATTGTTTAAATTGCCGTTCGGACCGACGCGACGCGCGCCACGAAACGAATGAACCTCGAAATTGAAAAAGTTGTCCCGCGCCTCCAAGCCTTTGAAGTTTTCCAGTTTTTTGCCGCCGCAGACGAGCGCAAGTCCGGTTAGTTTTTCAAATTTTCTCCGCCAGTCGTTATCCTGAATTCTTTGAGAAATAAATGTGTGAAGCAAAGCTTTGGCATTGTCGGTCATCTCTGAGATTTTTTGACGATCTTTGGTGTAATCCATTTCGGACAAAAAATCACGGAAAAACTCCATTTTTTCATAACTTTTATTTTTCAGGTCGGTTAGTTTCTCATCCCATAAGTCGGTAAAAAGATTACAGTCATTTTCATCTTCGATTTTTTGCCAGCACAGACTTGCGACCGATAAACTGCGAATATCGCGCGGGTAAATTCCGCGACGGCGAAATGCCTCGATAAAAGCGACGCGATAATTCCGGGTATCGTTCGGCACGAGGTCGAGATCCGCCGTGATAATCGCCCGCAAGTAATCCCCGAACGTGATATTAACCGGCGGACAATAATCAAGAGCACGAATACAAATTCCTAATACATGCTGCGCGGATTTCGCCGCTTCGTCAGCCAATCGGTTGATCAAATCGGGATGGATTTCGCCCTGCGGCAAGACACCCGTGCCGCTCGTCGCTATTCTCAACAAATCACTGATGCGCGATTTGTAGATTGATAGAAAAGCGTCAAAAATCGCGGCGACTAAAATCGAGCCGCGGGCGTGCGGTTCTATCAGATTTAAATAATCATCGGGATTCGGTTTTTGAATTTCCCATTGTTTTGTTTTGGGATTAATTTTGCCGATGGCATCGCGCAGCGAGCCATAATGCCCAATGGCTTTACCAAATTCCTGGGCGAGTTCGCCCAAGATGTTTTGACTTGCAAGATCGCCGCGCGTCTTGCCAATCTGATGACGCAGTACTTCGGGAAACGTAAAATGCTGAAAGAGTGCTACAATATCGGCGAACGCTTCGTGAAAAGCGAGTCCGTCAGGATGAGTCGCTTCAATGTAGCGGCGGTGCATACCATCAAGGAGCGCGTGAGTCGTCTCGTGGGCGATAATATCGTGCGACAAACAGGTAAAAACAATACCTCCCGGAATGTGTTGTTCGGGCGCATCGGATGAAGCTGGAAAATAGCCGAACAACAAGGCAACCTTGTTTGGGCTATAAAAAGCGTTCGCCTCGCGCAGAGCGTGCGGATAAATCCGCAGGCGTTGAACGTAATTTTTGGGAATACCGCCAACTTTTTGCAATGCCCAGAGTGTTTTACGTCCCAGAGCGCGTTCAAAGTTTTGAATTGTCGTCATAGTTACCGCGTAGACCATCTGCTGGTGAAATTGCGGGTTGCTTTCCGATGGATAAAGCCCATCTTGCGCCAAAATTGTCGGGTCGTTCAAATTGACCGGCACATAGAAACATTTGCTCGCTGGATCGTAATCAACTATCTCGATATACTCCCCGATCGGGAACGCTTCTTTGTCTCCCTCTTTTTCCTCCTCAAGTTTTTCCCAACGAACATTGAAAATTGTTTCATTCAGGGAAACCGTTTCCATTTGGATAGATAAACTCGGGTCGTAAGCATATCCTCTTAAACGCCTCGTATGCGGATTTGAAATTTTCATAAGTTAAGTTTGATTTGTAAATTTGATATAATAAATTTTTTAACAAAAGAATCAGGGCTACCAGCACTTCAAACACTACTAAACGCCGGCAACGGAATACGGAAACGTTTTCGGAGACGAAATTGATGTATCGACATATTGCCTGATTCCTAGATCACAAACGGCATATCCCCAGTTAATCAATTTTTCCTGAGTATTCTGATCGAGTTTTTTTAATCTCGTATCTATCTTGGCAAGTAGCGAGGTCTTTTCAAAAGGACAATCAAGCGGCGTCGTAATCTGGTAATCTTTTTCCGCCTCTGCGTCAATTGCCCAGTAGGCTCCTTTTCTGATGCCCGCTACGAAAGATTCAACGCCCTGCCGTTTCCGCAGACTTCTGACTTGATTGTCAATCGTAAAAAGCACGCGCGCCGAATGTCGCACCCAATCTCGGTGCGGATCGGCTTCCGGCGAAAACCCGCCTCCGGCATCACTGACCAAAATTGTTTTATATCTTTTCCAAGCGGTTTCCAGTCCGAGATTGTCGTAAACGCCGCCGTCAGTGAGGACAATCTGGGTGCGAAACTCGTCAGCTTGTAAATCCGTTCCGCTGCCGGGCGTAAAATCTTCTGGATCGAGATCGAGTTCCACTGGAGAAAGAATTGGCGGGAATGCGGACGAGGCGGCTACAGCCACTGCCAAATCCATTCGAGGATTTCTTATTTCGCCGACGCGGTAATCCCGCATGTACGGTTTCATAAAGCGCCATAATACGCCGGACTGCACGTTAGTGGCATTAAAGACAAATCGCGGTGATTCGCCGGGATTTTCATCAACAATATCTTGCAGCGTTGTTTCGCCGAATAAATATTTACGGTAAGCATCCGCCACTTTATCGCCGATGCTGCCGAACCATAACGTTCCGGTCATCACAGAAGAGACATCAATTGTGCGCGACGCCAGCCTTTTAATCGGAGTAACAATCTCAGCTACAAAATCAGCGGCAACATTATTTCGAAAATTAAGTTTATTCCAGTTCATTGCCAAAACGCCCGCTGTAATCGAGCCGCCCGACACGCTCGAAATGCGTTTCAGTTCCGGCAAGATTCCGAGTTCGTTCAATCGCCACAAAACTCCGGCGTGAAAGAGCATCGCTCGGTAGCCACCACCTGAAAGACAAAGTGCAGTTCCCTCCTCCGGTTCTTTCCCTTTATCATCATCAAGGTAATGAACCGGCTCGTTGTAAGTATTTATTTCGCCATTATTAAATTGATTGTCTTTCATATCTCAAACTACATAGCCCCTAATTCCGTTTAGATTAATAGCATGTAATTTTTTATCTTTTCTTAAAACTAGAATTACTTATTATCCTTTTATTGAGTATGTCTTTTTGGGTCGAAACCTTACACATTTTTTTGAAAAACAATTGGTGTAATTTTTTTATCTAACAACTAACTGTAAGTCACATATCCAAAATAGTCTTTAATTTAACTTTGAGGATGGACTTTGGCTGCTAGAGTGCAGGAGTTTGGTTCAGGTGCGAAAACCAGACC
>MWVX01000016.1_pt1 | contig 60964 bp, 56 predicted proteins | sample 1047311 | NCBI WGS metagenome assembly MWVX01 (sample SAMN06349984, study PRJNA376086) | soil metagenome | isolation source: MtG-4 sample Antarctic (ecotone) soil | place: Antarctica | collected 2015-01-13 | reverse complement strand
GCACGATACATTGCGCCCGTGTCGAGATAAAGCAAGCCCAATTCTTTGGCTAACATTTTGCCAAGCGTGGATTTACCCGCGCCTGAAGGTCCGTCAATAGCGATTATCATTGGTAGTCGGTAGTCAGTAGATTTTTTGACTCTAAAATTGCTGAATTATTTTCTTTAAAGCTCGCAAAGTTGTTTCAACATCTTTACGCGAAACGTCGTAATGCGTAACCATCCGAATCGAATTTCCGAACGGCGAAGCTAGAATTCCGTGCTCTTTTAATTTTGCACAAATTTCACTGGACGAAAGATTCGCGTCTGAAATGTTGAAAATCACAATGTTCGTAGCAACCCGTTCCGCGTCAATCAAAACGCCTTTCAAATTTGCCACACCTTCGGCTAACATTCGGGCGTTTTCGTGGTCAACGTTCAAAATTTTCGGCGTTTCTTCCAAAGCAATCAAACCAGCCGCCGCTAAAACTCCGACTTGCCGCATTCCGCCGCCCAGGCGTTTGCGCCAGACGCGCGCTTCTTCGATAAAATCTCGTTTGCCCAAAAGCATAGAACCGACCGGCGCACCCAAACCTTTCGACAAACAAAACTGAACCGAATCGCAGTTTTTGGAAAGCTCTGCAACCGATTCATTCAAAGCAGTTGAAGCGTTAAAAATTCTTGCGCCGTCCAGATGAACGGGCAAATCAAGCGCGTGCGCCCTGTCGCAAATTTCCGCGCATTGCTCGGCAGTCATTACAGTTCCGCCCGCGAGATTGTGTGAATTTTCCAAACAAATCAAACCGGTCGGGCAAGCGTAATACGGTTGGTTGATGTGTAAAGCGGATTCGATTTCCGCCCAAGTTAAAATGCCGCTTCCCGAAGCGCTTTTCACCGGACGAATCAAAACGCCCGCGACTACCGAAGGCGTTCCCATTTCGTAATTGAAAATATGTCCGCGTTCTTCGATAATAATTTCATCGCCCGGCTTGGTGTGCAGCTTGACAGCGATTTGATTCCCCATCGAGCCGGTCGGGACAAACAGCGCGGCTTCTTTTCCAAAAATATCGGCAGCTTTTTGCTGCAATAAATTTACCGTCGGGTCTTCCGCGTAAACGTCGTCGCCGACTTCGGCTTTCGCCATCGCTCGCCGCATTTCGGCGGTTGGCTTTGTAACTGTGTCGCTTCGTAAATCAATCATTTTGATTTTGGTTTTTTTAGAATCTTTGCGGTTAAATAAATAAGCGCGAAAATCAAAGCAATCAGAAAAACCATAACTACCGCCCAACCTAAGGGAGTCAAACTTCTCTTAATTTCGTAAAGACCGAAAGAAACATTGCCTTCACTGAATAACATTAAGCCGAGAATTGTCACCGTAAAACTCCTTTCGATTGTTAGAACGTAAAAACTCATTTGGCTTTTTATGCCTTTTACCGGTTGCCTATATTCGACGTTGCTTTTACGATTACTTCGACTTCACCCAGCGTTTTTCGCGCTTTCAATCGCAACCTTCAAAACTCGATCGTTGTGTAATTCTTCGCGCAGACTGCCTGCGAAATTAAAATTTTCAGCTTCTTTGACATAATAACAATATCTAAAATCTAAAATTGTTTAGATTTTGCCACGAATCGTGATGAAAGAGAAAGTCCCTTTGGCAGTTGTCTTTGCCGTTTGCACGCGATTATAATCGGCGGAGTATTTATAAAATATAAAGCCGAAGGAGAAACGATGTCGAAAATCAAAATCGCTTTGATGTTTGTCTTAATTTTTGTCTGCCAGATTTGCGTAACACACGCGCAGCAAGGCGCGCCCGGCGAGCGGCGCGGAAAAGGCACAATCGTTTTGCGAGCCGCGCAGCTTATTGACGGAACGGGCGCAGAGCCGATAAAAAACGGAGCGGTCGTCATAACAGACGATAAAATCGTCGCCGTCGGAAGACGTGAAAGCGTCCGAATTCCCGGCGGCGCAAGAGTTATTGACCTCGGCGATGCGACTCTGCTGCCTGGTTTTATTGACGCGCACACGCATATCATCGGGCGCGTTCTCGGCGACCCGGAAGGGCAAAATTCGATTGCGCGTGATTATGAATCATTCGGCGCAATTTTAGGTGTTGGCAATGCGGAGAAAACTCTCCTCAGCGGTTTTACCTCGATTCGAAACGTCGGCGCGTCGGATTTTCAGGATTTGGCGTTGCGAAAGGCGATAAACGAAGGCTGGATTACCGGACCGCGAATTTTAACTGCGGCGCATTCGCTGGGAATTACGGGCGGACATTGCGATGAAAACGGTTTTAGACCCGGACTTTTTGACGGCGATTATAAAACAGGAATTGCCAACGGCGTGGAAGAAGTGCGCGCCGCCGTGCGGTACCAGGTAAAATACGGCGCGGATTTGATAAAAATCTGCGCGACCGGCGGCGTTCTCTCCGAAGGCGACGCGGTCGGCACGACGCAATACACTTTTGAAGAAGTAAAGGCAATCGTTGACGAAGCGGCGAAACTCGACGAACGCAAAGTCGCCGCGCACGCGCACGGCGCGGAAGGCATAAAAATCGCAACACGCGCCGGCGTCGCCTCAATCGAACATGGTTCTTTTCTCGACGAAGAAGGCGCGCGTCTGATGGCGGAAAAAGGAACTGTTCTCGTGCCGACTTTGATGGCTGGCGAAACAGTCGAACGTCTTGCAAAAAGCGGCGTGCTGAAAGGTCTGCGCGCGGAAAAGGCGCTTGCTGCCGCTGGTGCGATGCGTAAAGGAATCAGATTTGCCGTCGCCAACCGCGTTACAATTGCGCTCGGCACGGATGCAGGTGTAATTCCGCACGGCACGAACGGACACGAATTTACGCTGATGGTCGAATGGGGCGGAATGCGCCCGCTCGATGCAATCGTCGCCGGTACAATGAATGCGGCGAGAATTCCCGGCGGCGCAAGAGTTATTGACCTCGGCGATGCGACTCTGCTGCCTGGTTTTATTGACGCGCACACGCATATCATCGGGCGCGTTCTCGGCGACCCGGAAGGGCAAAATTCGATTGCGCGTGATTATGAATCATTCGGCGCAATTTTAGGTGTTGGCAATGCGGAGAAAACTCTCCTCAGCGGTTTTACCTCGATTCGAAACGTCGGCGCGTCGGATTTTCAGGATTTGGCGTTGCGAAAGGCGATAAACGAAGGCTGGATTACCGGACCGCGAATTTTAACTGCGGCGCATTCGCTGGGAATTACGGGCGGACATTGCGATGAAAACGGTTTTAGACCCGGACTTTTTGACGGCGATTATAAAACAGGAATTGCCAACGGCGTGGAAGAAGTGCGCGCCGCCGTGCGGTACCAGGTAAAATACGGCGCGGATTTGATAAAAATCTGCGCGACCGGCGGCGTTCTCTCCGAAGGCGACGCGGTCGGCACGACGCAATACACTTTTGAAGAAGTAAAGGCAATCGTTGACGAAGCGGCGAAACTCGACGAACGCAAAGTCGCCGCGCACGCGCACGGCGCGGAAGGCATAAAAATCGCAACACGCGCCGGCGTCGCCTCAATCGAACATGGTTCTTTTCTCGACGAAGAAGGCGCGCGTCTGATGGCGGAAAAAGGAACTGTTCTCGTGCCGACTTTGATGGCTGGCGAAACAGTCGAACGTCTTGCAAAAAGCGGCGTGCTGAAAGGTCTGCGCGCGGAAAAGGCGCTTGCTGCCGCTGGTGCGATGCGTAAAGGAATCAGATTTGCCGTCGCCAACCGCGTTACAATTGCGCTCGGCACGGATGCAGGTGTAATTCCGCACGGCACGAACGGACACGAATTTACGCTGATGGTCGAATGGGGCGGAATGCGCCCGCTCGATGCAATCGTCGCCGGTACAATGAATGCGGCGAAACTGCTCGGAACGGACAAAAACGTCGGTTCGCTCGCTGTTGGGAAATATGCCGACATCGTTGCCGTTCCAAATGACCCGCTAAAAGATATTCGCCGAATGGAACGCACTGTTTTCGTGATGAAAAACGGCGTGGTTTATAAAGAAACCAGATAATTTTTAAATGATCAGGCATTTCCAAAATCTTCGTCCGAAAATTCACGAAAGCGTTTTTGTGGCTGAAAACGCGACGGTTATCGGCGATGTGGAAATCGACGAAAATTCCAGCGTTTGGTTCGGCTCGGTTTTGCGCGGCGATGTCAATTTTATCCACATCGGAAAACGCACGAACATTCAGGACGGAAGCATTATTCACGTTTCGAGCAAAACGCATCCGACGATTATCGAAGACGAAGTAACGCTCGGTCATCGCGTAACGCTGCACGGTTGCCATATTGAAACGGGTTGTTTAATCGGCATCGGTGCGATTGTTCTGGATGGCGTTCGCGTCGGGAGAAACTCGCTCGTCGCTGCCGGTTCGCTTCTGACGCCCGGCACGGAAATTCCGCCGCGCTCGCTCGTGATGGGAACTCCGGCGCGAGTTAAACGCCAATTAACAAACGAGGAGATTTACAATCTGGCTCGCTTTTGGCAGAATTACACAGAGCTTTCTAAAATTTATAAGCAATAATCAAGGTGATCAGGGAGTAATAATATAAATGAATTTATCCGGTCTGAGCCGCAGCATTAGGCTGTGGCTCATTATTATGATTTTTGGATTTACATACGTTCAGGCGCAAAATTCAACAAACAGTATTAAAAATTCGACAAAAAACATTGAAAAAGAATCTGCTTTCACAACGAAAGCAACCGATTTTTCATCAAAACAAAGCAAATCAGACGACTTTTCCTCTTCTCTCGTCCGACCCGAAACCAAAAACCAATACGAAAAACAAACCAGATCAAGCAACAAAGAATGGGGCTTCTACGCCGGTTCTTTTACCGTTCACAAGGATTTAAAAGGAGAATCGCAAAAAGCGCCCGTCGTGTTATTCGGCATTCGCCACGCCTGGACGACCAAAAATAATCCGAGTCATCGGCTCAGATATTACATAGATTTTAACCCGCTTATTATAGTCAACTACCGCGAGAGACGACTCGTGCAAACTTCGCCGACGACAACAGCAACTGTCGGCGACCGCAAAACCGTCTTTGGAGTCGGCTTTACTCCGGTTGGTCTACAGTTTAACTGGCGAAACAGTAAGAAAATACAGCCGTTTATAGCCGGAGGCTTTGGCTTAGCATTGTTTAACAAAAAATTTCCCGACAATCGCTCGCCCTTACAGCCAGACAAAATCGGAAATCGCTTTCAGCTTATGCCTGAATTCGGCGCCGGTATTGAGATTCGGAAGTCGGAAACCAAAAGCTATTTTATCGGCTATAAATATCATCATTTGTCGAACGGCTACACCGCGCCTCTAAACGTTGGATATAACACAAATATGGTTTACGGCGGGATGTATTTTCAAAGAGGCGAATAAGTATTTTTGCGAGCGATTTCGGCGGCGGTCTGATCTATATGCTCTCGGAAAATCGCGCCGTCAATTTCGGCTACAAATATTTCCACATATCAAACGGAAATATCGGCGGAAAAATCAACAATCCAGATTTCAACGCCATTGTTTTCTACGTTAACTATTCGTTCTTATGAAAATAAGCGTTCTAATGTAAAATCAAAATTTACAAGGCAGTCATCTCGTTGACTGCCTTTTCTATTACTGAAATTGTAAAACTTAAGTTATGAGCAAAACACAACCGGCGCGCGGAATGCGCGATTTTCTTCCCGCCGACATCAGGCGCCGCGAATACGTCATCGGTATTATCAAAGAAGTTTACGAATCCTACGGCTTTGAGCCGCTCGAAACACCGGCGGTTGAAAATCTTGAAACTTTGACGGGCAAATACGGCGAAGAGGGAAATCAACTGATTTATAAAATCCTCAAGCGCGGTGAAAAACTCGAACAAAGCACGTCCGAAAAAGATTCGTCCGACCTCGCCCTGCGTTACGATTTAACCGTTCCGCTCGCGCGTGTTATCGCCCAACACAAAAACGACTTACCGAAATTTTTCAAACGCTATCAAATCCAACCTGTCTGGCGAGCCGACCGTCCGGCGCGTGGACGCTTTCGGGAATTTTATCAATGCGACGTTGACGTCATTGGTTCGAGTTCGATGATTGTCGAAGCAGAACTTTGCGCGGCAGTGGGTGAGATTTTGCTGAGGTTGGGATTTAGTGATTTTGTTATCAAATTGAATCACAAAGAAATTTTAACGGGAATTTTGAAAGCTGTTGGCATTCCAACTGAACAGCACATAAATACGCTTGTTGTTTTGGACAAGTTCGATAAAATTGGTGCAGAAGCTGTAGCTAAAGAGCTTCAACAAATGAGTATTTCAGTTGACAGTGTATTAAAACTGATGAAATTCATTTTGAGCATTTATAAAAGGCAAAAAAAAGACCTTAAAGATAGAATTGAAAATATTGAACTTGAACTAGAAAAAGCATACGCAAGTACATCTAGTAAACACAATGACGAATTTAATTTTACTCAACATTCTCCAGAAAAAATAAATGATATTACTTTTGAACGTATAGCTGGCTTTACTTCAGAAAATGAAGAAGGAGAGAAAGGTATTTCAGAGTTAAAAAAAATTCTTAAATTCATCAAAAATCAATATGTTTATAAAAGAATAGAAATTGATCCAAATCTTGCTCGTGGCTTGTCGTACTACACAGGTACGATTATGGAAATTGTTTTAACAAGTTCCGATTTTTCGGGAAGTCTCGCTGGCGGCGGGCGTTACGACGGTTTAATCGGAATGTTCGGCAAAGAACAAATTCCCGCGTGTGGTTTTTCGCTCGGTTTGGAAAGGATTCTGGTCGTGATGGAAGAACGCGGAATGTTTCCTAAGGAGTTGGGCGATAGTTCGGCGGATGTTCTTGTAACCGTCTGGAACGAAGATTCAATCGGCGAATCGCTTAAGCTCGCCGGTGAATTAAGACAACAGAAATTGCGCGTTCTCGTTTATCCCGAAGCCGACAAACTCGGCAAGCAATTCAAATACGCTTCACAAATTAATGTTCCGTTCGTCTGCGTTTTGGGCGAGAGCGAACTTGCCGAAAATAAAGTTACGCTCAAAAACATGGAAACCGGCGAACAGGAAATAATTGAAAGAGCAGAAGCGGCTTCACGAGTAAAAATTCATAAGCAAAACTCTCAGAGCAAATCGTAAAGAAATAAAAATGTCACAAAAATTTGCCTTTGTGGTGTTATCTTAACAAAGGAGAAAAATTATGTTTTATCAATTTTGTTTGAGCGTGGTTCTGGGGATTTTTGTTAGTTTTGCGACAAACTGTTCGGCTCAGGAAAAATCCGCCGGTGTTGCAGGTTCTCAGGCGACGCAAACCTATGGAAAGATTACCGAAATCGGCAAGTTGAACGAAGCGAGAGCGTCGCATACGGCGACTCGTATGAATGACGGAAAGATTTTAATCGCGGGCGGAATGGAGCGCAACGGCGTGTTCTTTGACGTTGCCGATATTTTCGACCCGAAGATGAATAATTTCGCGCGAGCAAAAAACAAAATGAGCGTCGAGCGCGTCAGCCATACGGCGACGCTTTTGCCGAACGGAAAAGTTTTACTCATCGGTGGTTGGTCAAATCGTGATGTGCCGGAAATGAGCGCGGAGATTTATGACCCGAAGACCGAAAAATTTACCGCGATTAGAAATTTGAATCGCCGCCGTTCCGGTCATACCGCAACGCTTTTGGAAAATGGCAAAGTTTTAATTACCGGTGGTTTTGACGGAAAAGAGAACTTGAGCGAAGCCGAAATTTTCGATTCACAAAACAATACTTTCACTTTAATCGGGAAAATGCGCAACGCACGTTCAGTCCACACGGCGACAAAATTAGCGGACGGGCGAATTTTGCTGACGGGGGGCGAAGTAAATCGCGGGCAGATTTTGTCGAGCGCGGAGATTTTCGACCCGAAAACAAACAATTTTTCTTTGACCAAAGTGATGAATGTCGTGCGCTATAAACACGATTCAATTTTACTCGCGGACGGTCGAGTTTTAATTTTTGGCGGCTCTGACGAGCGGGATTGGCGCGGACAACACAAAAGCGCGGAAATTTTTGACGCGGCGACAAATCAATTTACCCCGACAGGCGATACGAATTTTGCGCGTTTCAAAATTGACGGAACGGCTGTTTTGCTCAAAGACGGAAATGTATTTGTCGGCGGCGGCGGCGAACAGGCAGAAGTTTTTAACCCGTTGACCAATACTTTTACGAAAACGGCAGGCGAATTCGGCATCCCGCTTCATTACGCGACCGTTACACTTGTTGACGATGAACGAGCTTTGATTGTTGGCGGTTATGGAAACGGCACACGCGAAACGGGACCGATTAGCACAAATCGAGCCTGGATTTTTAAATTGTAATCAGCGTTACTAAAAAAAACTTGTCGCTTCAGATAATTGAGCAGAATTGGTAAATTTATTGTAATAAAAAAGGATGTCCAAATTTAATTGGACATCCTTTTTTCGTTTGAATTTGTTCTATCTTAATTTGAGATAGAAGCACTCGTTACAACGTTCTGATTCGGATTGTATGTGTATCCCGAAGCTGAAAGGTTTGTAACATTTATGGTGAATGAACCACTTTTTCTGGTCGAGGCTGAAGTAATCGTCGCCTGACCGTTCGCATTAGTTGTTCCTGTAAAACTGCCTGTCGTTAAACCGCTCCAGTTTCCGGTAACGGTTACGTTGGAACGCGGTGCGCCGTTGCCGTCATGGACTGTGATTACAGCGCGCGCGGATGTATTGCGCCCACTGGTAACAAGCGACATCGAGATGCTTTTTACGAAAATTGCTACGCTCGGCGCTTGTTGAACAGTAATGGAAATGCTGCTCGAACCTGTCGCGCCGTTGTTGTCGGTAACGGTTAAAGTCGCCGTGTAATTTCCGGCAGTATTATAAATATGCGACGGATTGGCTAGGTTTGAAGACGTTCCGTCGCCGAAGTTCCATGAATAACTCGCAATCGTTCCGTCCGTGTCGTTTGAGCCTTGACTCGAAAAATTAATGGTCAGAGGCGCGTTGCCCGACGTTTTGTCTGCTCCGGCAATTGCGACAGGCGATTGATTAGCAGCCCCATTCGCCGTAATAACAACACTGTCCGTATCGGTCAGACCACTGCTATCGGTAACCGTCAAAACTGCCGTAAATGTTCCGGCTGAATTATAAACGTGAATCGGATTCGGCTCGGTCGAGTTTGCTCCATCGCCGAAATTCCACGAATAGCTGACGATTGTACCGTCCGCGTCCGAAGAATTAACGCTTGAAAAACTGACCGTCAGAGGTGTCGTGCCCGATGTTGGATTTGCCGAAACTGCGGCGACCGGCGCTTGCGCCCCGCTGACGGGAACCGTTCCTGAAATACTGTATTGTCCGATGCTTGCGTAATCCGAGTAACCGGTCGTCAAATCGCCCACGCCGAGACCGTCAATTGTCAGATAATAAACGCCGGCGGATAAAGATTCACTGATGACAGCAGGCAAACCCGCCGGATTAATAATCGCTATAACGTTGCCTTGGGCGTCGGAAATCCGCGCCTGAATATCCAGATTTCCACCACGAGGCGCAGGATTTACGTTGATTGTAACTGTACCGTCGCCTGTTGAAAATTGAAAAACATCAACATCGCTTCGGGTCGTAATTACGCCTGACGCGCTGATGCTGCTGCCGTTTAAAACGGTTGCGGAGGCGTTTGTATTACCGTAATCGTCAGCAATCACGGGAATTCCATAAGTTTGTATCACAGCCACATCATCCTGCAATTGATTTGCACCCGGATATTCGCCTTTGCTCCATTGCGTAACTGGTTTGTAATAACCGACGCCCATAATCGGCGCCCAATCGCCATGACCGGAATAATATCCGGTCGTTGTGCCGTCGGTATTGGTTTTTCCGTCGTGACTCAAATTGAGGTTGTGCCCGACTTCGTGCGAAGTCGCTTCGGCAATATTTTTCTCGCTGTTTCCGAGACCGGAAGTCATTACGAAAGCCGGTTTGTAACTTGAGCCGACGCCGTTGAAAGCGCCGACATAAGCGATGCTGCCGATACTGCTGCCCGTGAAATTCGTCGGACTGATAACGGCGCGCGTACCGTAAACCAAATCTGAAGAACTGCTGCGGAAAATAGCCGCGTCACCAGGGTCTTGCGTCGTAACATCTACATTAAACGGTGCGTAATCTTCCGCCACTCGCTGCCAGATGTATTGAATCGCATCTTGTTCCTGCGTCGTAAAAGTGTTCGGGTCGGAGTCGAGGCTGAACGGGGCAGAATTTATCGGTTGCCCGCTCGTATAATTTGTATTTCAGGCAGTATTGGACGTTACGTGACCGTTGAAATCGAGATAGATAACCCGATTTGCACCGGGGCGGCTGTGCAGTTGAAATGTCTGTTCGTATGAAAAAGGCGCGGCTCCTGACGTCACCGGCGCCGCGGCGCTTTCTATAACTTGAAAATCCTCGGTCGCGTCGTCAATATAGAGCAGAGCGTCCGAATCATCTATATGCAAAGTCCAATCTTCCAAAAACAATTTGCGCAGTTCGTCAGACGATTTGCCGTGTTTTTGAGCAACTGCCGGCAGACGGCTGCCTAATTTATCAATAGCTGCCTGCCCGCGAGCAAGTCCTCTGGGAGATGCATTCGGGTTTTGAGCAAAATTGCTTCCGGTAAAAACAGAAAACAGTAAAAATAAAATGGCTGCAAACTTTGACAATTTTTTAGCGGCGTAAAAATACATCGATTATCGGTCTCCTTTGGTAAAATAGCGGACAATTTCCAGTTGTTGGTTAAGCAGACAAATTGCGGTCTGACACGAAAAATAAATATGATAAACTTCCCGAAAAAGACACAATTTTGCCGAATACAAATTAACGATAAACAGGAAGTTTACAAAACAAAAGGTGAGAAAAAAACAAATACCCGAATTTCTTGAGAAAACGCAAAAACCCTTGCGGAAGACAAAAAATCAAACTAAAAATTTTTCAAACTTGGGGTTAAACTATTCGGGTTATTGATATGAGACTTTCCGATACTTTTTGTCGGCAAAAGGTTGCCAACAAATTTTAACAAAAAATTTAAAGCTATGGAACAAACTTTACAAAACTTTCTTGACGAATCTGTCACCGCTCTTCGCGCATACAAAAAACTTGCCGAAAAAGCGTTGCAGCAAGTGTCGGACGAAGAATTTTTTAGAACGATTGACGAAGAATCAAACTCGATTGCGGCAATTGTGAAACATATCGGCGGAAATCTCCGCTCGCGCTGGATGAACTTTTTGACGACAGACGGCGAAAAGCCGGACAGAAATCGGGATTCGGAATTTATTACGGAAACCGACACGCGCGAGAGTTTATTGAAATTGTGGGAAAACGGTTTTCGAATTCTTTTTGAATCGCTTAAATCATTGAAAACGGAGGATTTGAACAAAATCGTTCAGATTCGCGGCGAAGATTTTACGGTTATTAAAGCGATAACGCGTACAATGATGCACACGGCTTCGCACGTTGGACAAATCACGCTTTTGGCAAAACATTTTCGCTCGTCCGAGTGGCAAACTTTGAGCATTCCGAAAAACAAATCCGAGGAATTCGACAGTTGGTTAAAAGAAAAACAAGAAGCGGGAAATTACCTGGAAGTGGCGCAGGCGTTTGCCGAAAAAGATTTAAAGTAGAAAAAGCGGAAGGAGAGAGTAGATTCCCGCTCAAAACTTTTTTCTTGAAAATTAATAGCGACCGATATACACGCGGCTGATAAGTCGAGTAGTAACTCTACCGTTCGCTTGATATCTGGTCTGATAAGTTTCGCGGTAAATACGTCTGCCGACCCGAACGTTGCGAACGCTGTTGACAACACGGGCGCGACGATTATAACGACGATTGTTACGTCTGTTTTGTCCCACTTGAATTTGGATTTGCGGCGCCGCAACGCTATTTGCGGCGGTCGTTTTTGCTTCGGTTGAAAATGCCGTAAAAGCAATTGAAGTCAAAAGCATTGATAATGTTAATAATTTCTTCATTTTTCATCTCCTGAGTAAAATCTCTAGACGGTTAAACTCATTGAAATTTTATTCGGCGAGTTTTGCCGCTTATATGTATAGACACTACAAAATTGCCTTTGGTTACTTTTTTCTGCAAGTAATTTATTTCGGTTAAAAGAATTAGCAGCGTGAGGAATAAAATCTACTGTCAAACATCAAATAAAATGTGTCGAAACGCCGAATTTATTTAACAGGTAAATTTTGTGCTAATCTGTTATTTCGTTTTTTATGCGCTCAATCTCTATTTTAGGTTCAACAGGTTCAATCGGCTGCAATACGCTGAAGGTCATCGAATTTTTGCGCGATGAATTTCGCGTCGTAGCGCTCGGCGCAGGACGAAATACGGAAAAACTTGCCGAACAAGTTGAGCGTTTCAAGCCGGAACTCGTCGCAGTCGAAACGGAAAATTGTGCGGAAGATTTGCTTCGCAGAATTTCAAGTTCCAAAATTAAAACTCCAAAAATTGTCGTCGGCGCAAAAGGTTTGATTGAAGCCGCGACGCACGACGAAGCCGAAATTGTGTTTTCGGCGACGGTCGGCGCGGTCGGATTCGTGCCGACGCTGCGCGCTTTGGAAACAGGAAAAACGGTTGCGCTTGCCAATAAAGAAACGCTTGTTATGGCGGGCGAATTAATGACGAAAGCAGCGCGTGAAAACAACGCCGAAATTTTGCCGGTAGATTCCGAACACAACGCGATTCACCAATGCCTGCGCGGTGAAAAACGCGCTGAAGTCAAACGTTTGATTTTAACGGCGAGTGGCGGACCTTTTCGCACAAAAACTAAGCAGGAAATCGAAAGCGCAACGGTCGAACAAGCCTTGAATCATCCGAGTTGGAAAATGGGCGATAAGGTTACGATTGACTCGGCTACTTTGATGAACAAAGGTTTGGAAGTCATCGAAGCGCGCTGGCTGTTCGGTTTTTCGGCTGATGAAATCTCGGTTCTGGTTCATCCCGAATCAATCGTTCATTCTTTGATTGAACTGATTGACGGCTCGATAATCGCGCAGATGGGCGTAACCGATATGCGCCACGCGATTCAATACGCTTTGACTTTTCCCGACCGCAAACAGTCGGAACTTGCGCCGCTCGATTTAACCAAACTCGCGCAATTGAACTTTGAAGAACCGGATTTAGAAAAATTTGCGTGTCTCGCTTTGGCTTACCGGGCATTAAAAACCGGCGGAACTTTGCCCGCCGCAATGAGTGCCGCCAACGAAATCGCCGTGCAGGCGTTTTTGGACAACAAAATTAAACTGTCCGACATTCCGAAAATCATCGAAAAGGTGATGAACGAACACGAAACGAAACCTGTAACAAATCTGGAAACTGTTTTAGAATGTGATAATCAAGCGAGACAAGCGGCGTTGCATTTGGCAGCACAAACGGTCGCCGTTTAGAAAATCATCAGCGAAAATTTGACCGGATTTGTTTACACCGAAAATTAAATTTGCCGATTTGCCGTCGTGAAATTTGCGTTTGACAAAGGCGGGTTTTACACTTTAGATTGCAACTTGGAGCAGGCGGAAACGCTCTAACGTTTCAGCCTGAAATTAAAAAGAGAGATTTTATAAATGAGTATTTTAATCGGAATTTTAGCGGTCGTTTTCGTTCTCGGAATCGCCATCAACATCCACGAGTTCGGACATTTCATTGTCGCCAAACTGCTGGGCATTCGCGTTGACGCTTATTCGTTTTTCGGTTTGGGTCCGCGCATTTGGGGCTTTAAGGTCGGACACACGGATTACCGCATCAGCGCGATTCCGCTCGGCGCGTATGTCAAACTTTATGGCGACGAGGGAAGCGGAGCGCTCGAAGGCGCGGATAATCAAGCTGAAGTCGTGCCGGAATCAGAGCTTTACGAACTGCGTCCGCGCTGGCAGAAATTTCTCGTGATGGTCGGCGGACCGTTTATGAATATTATGCTTGCTCTGGCAATTCCTTTTGCGCTTGCCTTGATTAATGGCGTTCCCGCAACGCCTTCGCCGATTGTCGAATATGTAAAAGCGGGCGGCGCGGCGGAAAAAGCGAGAATCCTGCCGGGCGACCGAATCGTCGCTTTTGAAGGCACGGAAAGTCCGACGTGGCAGCGCGTTCAAAACGATTCGATGCTTTCGCCCGAAAAAGAAATTCCGATTGTCGTCGAAAGAAACGGTCAGCGCATTCCGCTCACGATTTCACCGACAAAAAAGACCGAAGGCGGGAATACGATCGGACTTCTTGATTTTGAACCCGAAGGCGAAACCGAGCCGGTCGTCGTTGATTTGGTTCAGGAAGGAATGCCCGCCGCCGAAGCCGGTCTGCAAAAAGGCGATTTAATAAGTTCGATAAACGGTAATCCTGTGCGCAATCGTGCCGACGCCCGCCAGAAAATTATTGACAATGGGGCGAATCCGATTAAGCTGCGCATCAACCGTAACGACCAGGCACAGGAAATTACGGCGAACGCCAAAATCGGTGAAGACAATGTGCCAAAGATTGGTATCGGATTCAGCAATCAATACGCCAAAGCGCGTGAACGAGTCGGCATCGCTCAATCCGCCGCATTTGCCTGGAACTCGAATATGGAAATTTTGCGAATGACCGGAAAGGCTTTCGGACAAGTTTCCAAAGGCGAACGCTCGGCGGGGGAAACTTTTTCCGGTCCAATTGGAATCGTGCAAATTATCTCGCAAATCGCCAACAGCGCCGGGTTTGAAGGCTTACTTTTTATTTTGGGTTTGATTAGCCTAAATTTAGGCGTCTTTAATTTGCTGCCGATTCCGATGCTCGACGGCGGGCAGATTATGGTTCTGGCAATCGAAGGTTTTCTCGGGCTGTTTGGCTTGACGCTCTCGATGGCAGTAAAAGAAAAAATTCAGCTCGTTGGTTTAGCGGCGATTGTGCTGTTGATGGTGTTCACGATTTTCAACGACGTTTCAAGATTCTTCAGATAAACGTCGAGAAAAATGTAATAACTTTATAGCGTTTGTGATAGTGGTTTTTATTTCACAAACGCTATAATACTTTTTGAAAGTTATGAAAAGAAAATCCAAAGCGGTAATGGTTCGTGATATACAAATCGGCGGCGGCGCGCCGGTCGCGGTTCAATCAATGACGAAAACCGACACGACCGATGTTGATGGAACGATTCGGCAAATCGAAGAAATGGTTGCGGCAGGCTGCGAAATCGTCCGCGTCGCCGTTCCTGACAAAGATGCCGCGATTGCCCTGAAAGAAATTCGCAAACGAACGAATGCTCCGCTGGTTGCCGACATCCATTTTCATTACAAATTAGCTTTGATGGCGCTCGAAGCCGGAATTGATAAACTCCGAATTAATCCGGGTAATATCGGCTCAATTGAAAGAGTCAGAGAAGTGGTGCGCGCCTGCGAAACGCAGAAAGTTCCAATCAGAATCGGCGTCAACGGCGGCTCTTTAGAAAAAGATTTGTTGAAAAAATACGGCACGGCGACGCCCGAAGCGATTGTCGAATCGGGAGTGCGGCACGTGCGAATTTTGGAAGATTTAGGTTTTACCGAAACGATTATTTCTCTGAAAGCGTCGGACGTAAATCGAATGGTTGCGGCGTATCGGCTGATGTCGACAATCGTCGATTACCCTTTTCATCTCGGCGTAACCGAAGCCGGAACAGCTTTTGGCGGAACAATTAAGTCTGCAATCGGTTTGGGGATTTTGCTGCACGAAGGCATCGGCGACACGATTCGCGTATCTTTGGCGGCAGAACCGCACGAAGAAGTGCGCGTCGGCTGGGAAATCTTAAAGTCTCTGGAACTCAGAAAGCGCGGCGTTACGGTTGTTGCGTGTCCGACTTGCGGGCGTCTGGATATTGATAATTTTGTCGAAATCGTAACGGAAGTTGAACGTCGTCTGGCGCACGTTGAAGAGCCGCTTCACCTTTCGATTATGGGCTGCGCCGTCAACGGACCGGGCGAAGCGCACGATTCGCAATTGGGCGTAACCTTTGGGCGCAACGTCGGAATGATTTTCAAAAACGGCGTTCCGATGCGCCGCGTCTCCGGCGCGGATATTGTCGAAGAATTCGTCAAGGAAGTCGAGATTTTGCGAAGCGAAGGCGTGCATGCTAAGTCTTTAGTTTCTGAAAATAATCTCGTTCAAATCACTTAAAATAAAAGGAAAATTTTTACCGCAGAGACACAGAGATAAAACGCAGAGAAGCGCGGAGTTTTGAAAAATTCTCCGCGCTTCTCTGCGAAAACTCCGCGTCTCTGCGGTAAAATTTATTTTATGAAAATAGTTGTGCGCGGAGCAAACTGGGTCGGTGATGCAGTGATGACGATTCCCGCTCTGCGCGCACTGCACGGCATTTTTCCATCTGCGAAAATCGCGCTGCACACGCGCTCGTGGGCGAAAGGAATTTTCGAGGACACAGATTTTATCGACGAAATTCTGGTTTTTGAACCGGAAAAATCCGTCTTCAAAACCGTTCTTGCGCAAGCGGAAATCTATCGGGAAAAAGAATTCGAGTTAGCCGTCGTGTTTCCAAACTCTTTTGAATCCGCGCTCATCACAAAACTCGGCAAAGTCTCCGCCAGATTCGGTTACAGTAAAGAAGGCAGAAGTTTTTTGCTGACGGACGCAGTAAAAATTCCCGAATGGAAAAACCAAAAACACGAAGTTTTTTATTATTTAAATTTGATTGCGGAGATCGAAAATAAATTTCTCGGCACAAAAACCGTTTTAGAAAGCGAGCCGCGATTCGATTTGCAAATTTCGAACGAAAGAAAAATTCAGGCGCGAACAATTTTGAGAGAAAACGACATTGTTGATTCCTCAAAAAAATTAATCGTCCTTTGTCCGGGTTCGACAAATTCAGAAGCAAAGCGTTGGCAAACGGAAAGTTACGCCGCGCTGAACGACAAAATTCAAACCCAATTGAACGCAAACGTCGTGCTTATCGGCGCACACAGCGAGTTGGACATATCTAACGAAGTAGCGGAAAAATCTCGTTTGAAACCGATTATTTTAACCGGAAAAACCAGTTTAACCGAGGCGACGGCGATTTTGGGTATGTGTGATTTACTCGTTTCAAACGATACGGGACCGGCGCACATTTCTTCAGCTTTGGGAACAAAAACGCTTGTAATTTTCGGTCCGACAAATCCAGGGACAACGCAGCCTTGGGGTTCGGAAATTATTCGCAACGCGGTCGAATGCTCGCCGTGTATGCTGCGCAAATGCCCGATTGACCATCGCTGTATGACCTGGATTTCCGCGGCGGAAGTTTTTGAAAAAGCAAAAGAAAAATTAAAAACAGATTAACATGAGATGAACACGGATAAATCACAGACAAATCCAAAATCCAAAGCTGTTTTCCTCGACCGCGACGGCACAATTTGCGAAGACGTGAATTATCTTTCGCGTGCCAAGGATTTGCGGATTTTTCCGTTTGTGGCAGAAGCAATTAAATTATTGAATAACAACAATTTTCTTGTCATTTTAATCACGAACCAATCCGGAATCGCGCGCGGGTATTTTGACGAAAACACCTTATGCGAAATTCACGAAAAACTCGTTTCGGAATTAGCTTTACAGGGCGCGGCGCTCGACCAGATTTACTTTTGCCCGCACAACACGGATGACAACTGCAAATGCCGCAAGCCGAAAATTGGTATGATTGAGCAGGCAACCGAAGATTTTGCAATTGATTTGGAAAAGAGTTGGACAATTGGCGATAAAGCGATTGATGTTGAGTTAGGCTTTAATGCGGGAACAAAAACCACGTTGGTTTTGACCGGTTACGGACGGAAAGAAATTGAAAAAATGAAAAGAAAACCGAATTTGATTACGCAAAATTTATTGGAAGCAGTCGGAGAAATTATGAATTACGAGGAGACCTGAAATTCTGCAGTTTATTATTTTACGAATATTTTTCCATTTGCAATTTCTCAAACCTTGCAATTGATGTTTGGCAAAACGTCTTCTCTCGTAATTCATAATTTTTAATTCATATTCTCAAGCCATTCTTCCGAAATCGTCTTCGAGTCTGACAATATCGTCTTCGCCGAAGTAGTCGCCGGTTTGCGTTTCGATAAAAACGAGCAGCTCTTTCGCGTCCGGGTTTTCAACGCGATGTGCATCGCCAAGAGCAATATCAATAGATTTGCCGGTTTTGACCAGAATTTCCTCGTCGTTTAAGGTTACTTTAGCCGTGCCGCGCACGACAAACCAGTGTTCGGCGCGGCGTTTGTGTTTCTGGTAGCTCAGACGCTTTTCCGGCAGCACTTCAATTCTCTTAACCTTAAAGCATTCGCCTTCGTCCAGAACCGTATAATTTCCCCATGGGCGTTCATCAAATTCATTTACCATTTATGATTCACCATTTACCATTTTTTCACATTCCGAGATTTTTAATCAAAAACCCGTAAATATCGGCTTGTTCTTCGATTACTTTTGCCGTCGGTTTGCCCGCGCCGTGTCCGGCTTTGGTTTCAATACGAATCAGAACAGGAGCGTCGCCGGCTTGTGCTTCCTGCAAAGTCGCCGCGTATTTGAAACTATGCGCCGGAACAACGCGGTCGTCGTGGTCGGCGGTGGTGACTAAAACCGCCGGATATTTCGTTCCCTTTTTAAGATTGTGCAGCGGGGAATATTTATAAATCGCCGCGAATTCTTCAGGGTTGTCGGGCGAGCCGTAATCGGAAGTCCAGTAGCGTCCGGCGGTGAATTTGTGAAAGCGGAGCATATCCATTACGCCGACGGCGGGAAGTGCCGCGCCGAAAAGTTCGGGACGTTGATTCAAAACCGCGCCGACGAGCAACCCGCCGTTTGAGCCGCCTTGAATGGCAAGTTTTTTGGGACTCGTATATTTAGTGGAAATCAGATATTCAGCCGCCGCAATGAAATCATCGAAGGCGTTTTGGCGTTTTAATTTGATTGCCGATTCGTGCCATTCCTTGCCGTATTCGCCGCCGCCGCGCAAATTCGCCACCGCGTAAACGCCGCCCATTTCCAGCCACGCCAGACGCGCGACGGAAAAGCCCGGCGTTAAAGAACTGTTAAAGCCGCCGTAACCGTAAAGCAAAGTCGGGTTCGTGCCGTCCATTTTCAAGCCTTTTTTGTGGACGATAAACATTGGAATTTCCGTTGCGTCTTTGCTTTTATATTTGACTTGTTTGACTTCGTAATCGGCGGAATTAAATTTGACGTTTCGCCGCGAATTCTTCAGGGTTGTCGGGCGAGCCGTAATCGGAAGTCCAGTAGCGTCCGGCGGTGAATTTGTGAAAGCGGAGCATATCCATTACGCCGACGGCGGGAAGTGCCGCGCCGAAAAGTTCGGGACGTTGATTCAAAACCGCGCCGACGAGCAACCCGCCGTTTGAGCCGCCTTGAATGGCAAGTTTTTTGGGACTCGTATATTTAGTGGAAATCAGATATTCAGCCGCCGCAATGAAATCATCGAAGGCGTTTTGGCGTTTTAATTTGATTGCCGATTCGTGCCATTCCTTGCCGTATTCGCCGCCGCCGCGCAAATTCGCCACCGCGTAAACGCCGCCCATTTCCAGCCACGCCAGACGCGCGACGGAAAAGCCCGGCGTTAAAGAACTGTTAAAGCCGCCGTAACCGTAAAGCAAAGTCGGGTTCGTGCCGTCCATTTTCAAGCCTTTTTTGTGGACGATAAACATTGGAATTTCCGTTGCGTCTTTGCTTTTATATTTGACTTGTTTGACTTCGTAATCGGCGGAATTAAATTTGACGTTTGCGGTGCGGAAAACTTCCGATTTGCCGGTTTTCATATCGTAACGGAAAATCGTCGGCGGGGTTGCGTAACTCGAAAATGTGTAAAAAGTTTCCGTGTCGTCGCGTTCACCGCTGAACCCGCCTGCCGAGCCGATGCCCGGAAGGTCAACGTTGCGAACGAACTTTCCGTTCAGATCATAAATACGAATCTGAGTGTAAGCATCTTTAAGGTAATTTGTAACAAATTGATTGTTAATAAAACTAACCGAGCCGAGCGTTTCTTTGGCTTCGGGAACGATTTCTTTCCATACTTTGTCCGCTTTCGAGGTGTCAACCGCGACCACGCGACCGCGCGGCGCGTCTTTGTCGGTTTCAAAATAAAACGTCGCGCCGTCGTTGCCGATAAAACCGTAGCTCGATTCGAGTTTATCAACGAGCGGCAAAACCTTTGAATCGGATTTACTCAAATCTTTGTAATAAATCATATTCTTCGGCGATGTGCCTTTGGAAACATACACAATCAGATATTTTCCGTCCTCGCTCACACCGCCGCCGACGCTCATTTCCTTGTCGTCCGCCCGCTCATAAACAAGCACGTCTTCCGATTGCGCGGTGCCGAGCCGGTGATAATAAATTTTTTGATTGTAATTCAGACCGGTCAGTTTTGATTTTTCATCAGTTGCGGGAAAGCGTGAGTAAAAAACGCCTTTGCCGTCTTTCGTGAAAGACGCGCCGGAAAATTTGATGTCTTTCAAAACGTCCGGCAAATCCTTGCCGGTTTCGACATCGCGGAAATGCCATTCAACCCAGTCAGAGCCGGAAGCGGATAAGCCGTAAGCCAGCAAATTGCCGTCGTCGGAAATCGAGAGACCGTTTAAGGCAACCGTGCCGTCGCTTGAGAGTTTATTCGGGTCAAACAGAACGCGCCCCGCGTCTTTGACGGATTTGGCGACATACCAGACCGATTGGTTTTGCAGCCCGTCGTTTTTCGTATAAAAATATTTTCCGCCCTGTTCAAACGGCGCGGAATATCTTTCATAATTCCAAAGCTCGGTCAGGCGCGCTTTGATTTTTGCGCGTTCGGGAATTTGATTTAAATAGGCAAACGTAACTTTGTTTTGCGCCTCGACCCAAGCCTTCGTTTCAGCTGAATTATCGTCTTCGAGCCAGCGATACGGGTCTGAAATCTTTGTTCCGTGATAATCGTCCGTTTGTTCGACTTTTTTCGTTTTCGGGTAATCGAATTTTGTTTGAGAAGAAGCATCCACTGCAGTAAACATAAAAACAACGAGAACAAAACACAACTTAAACATTAATTCACCCATAATCCACCTCAATAGAAAGTTTTTTAAGATTATAATTGGCGGTTGACGGAACGCAAAGCGAATAAAGATGCTTTATCGAATAAAAGCGAAAATTGCTTTTTTAGCAGAGGACTTTATTTGAATAAATCGGAGAAAGTTTTCGCAGATTTTCAATTGCTTTCGGCAGAACTTCTAAAACATATTCGACATCTTCAGCCGTGTTGTCTTTGCCGAAACTAAATCGAATCGCGCCGCGCGCCATTTCATCGTTTTTGCCGAGAGCGCGAATGACGGGCGAAGGCTCTAAAGAACCCGACGAACACGCCGAACCGGTCGAAACCGCCACGCCTTGCAAATCGAGATTTATCAGCAGACTTTCGCCTTCGACAAAACGAAAAGATAAATTGGAAATGTGCGGCAGACGCTTTTCCCGGTCACCGTTAAATTCAAAATCGGAAATGTTTTCGCCGATTGTTTGTTCAAATTTATCGCGCAAATTTTTCAAACGCTCGTTTGTTTCGTTCAAATTATTTTTCGCCAGCTCGCAAGCCTTGCCCATTGCGACGATGTGCGGAACAGATTCGGTGCCGCCGCGTCGTTCTCGCTCTTGCCGACCTCCAATGTTTTGCGCGTGAAGCCGCACGCCGCGCCGCACATACAAAGCGCCCACGCCTTTTGGCGCATAAAGTTTATGCGCTGACATCGAAAGCATATCGCAGCCGATTTCTTCAACATCAATCTCTGTTTTCCCGATTGCCTGAACCGCGTCCGTGTGAAACCAAATCTTTTTGCCTCCCGCTTTTTCGGCGCGAACAAGTTTTCCGATTTCTTCAACCGGTTGAATCGTCCCGATTTCATTGTTCGCCGTCATAATCGAAATCAAAATCGTATCTTCACGAATCGCGTTTTTTATATCTTCGATTCTGACGATTCCGTCTTCGTAAACTGGCAGGTAAGTTACTTCACAACCGCGCTTTTCGAGGTCTTGACAAACTTCTTTGACCGCCGAATGCTCGATTTGCGAAGTAATAATATGTTTGCCGTATTTTTCGTTCGCCTCGACCAGACCGCGAATCGCTAAATTATTCGCTTCCGTTCCGCCTGAGGTGAAAACAATTTCGGTGGGACGCGCGTTGATAATTTCCGCGACTTGATGACGCGCCCGCTCAACTGCCGCCCGCGCTTCCTGCCCGAAAAAATGGATGCTCGAAGCGTTGCCGAACTTTTCAGTCAAAAACGGAAGCATCGCGCCGACTACTTCCTGATCAACCGGCGTGGTTGCGCTGTTGTCCAAGTAAACTCTACGAAACATAATTCGATTTTAGCTTAACCGGGCGAATGGCGGAAATGAGCCAAAAAGAAAAATGGCGAAGGCAATCAAAGCCTTCGCCGTGGTAATTGGTTTTATAAAACACTTTGTCAATAGGGTTCAGTCGTTTTCGAGCCGCGACTATCTGCCGGTATTAACGAACTGAAGGCAGTCGCCTTGATTACGGAATGTGCGCGGGAAATCAAAACGCATTCCGCCGTCGTTCTCGCATCTTTCTTTGTTGATCAGCGATGTCCGGCGCGCATCTCGCCCTTCGTGATTTTCTCCTCGTCAAGGGCAAATGCCGTTGACGGTGTAAGCCGCCCGTAAACCAGACGTATCCGTCACTAGTCTGCGCCATCGAATAAACGGAATTTTGCGGTAATTCGTCGTCGGTCGTCCAAGAGTCAAAGCGATACTGCGCCGATGCCGAGATTAGCGGCATAAACAAACAGAAGATGAAAAGTAATTTCTCGAACAAACGCATATCAGTCTCGAAGCATCTAAAAGAATTGAATTTGGGAAAGACTTACACAAAAAATCTAACTTGCAGAAAGCCCCTTTGACAAGCTAAATTAGAAAATACTTTTATTTTTGAGGGAATAATGGATTTTACAACCAAAGAATTATTAAAAAGATACGCGAAACTAGCAATCGGGCAACCGTTTGCGCCGATTTTGTTGAACATTTTAGTTACGTCAGTTTGTGATATGCGCTGCACGCATTGTTTTTTTACGGATGAACTCGATGATCGTCCGCGTAAAAAACTGCAAATGAAAACCGCGGAGATTGAAAAGATTTCCGAAACTCTTGGCGGCAATCTCGGCGTTTTGATTCTTGCTGGCGGCGAGCCGTTCACGCGCAAAGATTTGCCTGAAATTTGCAACTCATTTTATCGCAACAACAAACTCGATTCGGTTTATATAATGTCGAACGGACAAATTCATCCCAGAATTTTTCCCGACGTAACGCGTGTTTTGCAGGAAAATCCAAACCTAAACGTCACGATTGCTCTGGGCATAGACGGAATGAAGGACGCGCACGAGAAGATTCGCCGCAAAGAGGGAAGTTGGGACAAAGCGATTCACACGGCGCGAACGCTTAAGGAAATGAAAAAGGAATTTCCGAATTTGGACGTTCAAACCTGCACCTGCGTAATGCGTTCAAACGAAGACACGATTTTTGATTGGTACGATTTTCTGAAATACGATTTGAAGCCCGATAAAGTCAATATCAATTACATTCGCCCGCCGTCAGCCGACCCGACGGAATTAAATTTTGACCACAATCGCTATGCACAACTATCGCAAATGATTTTGGACGACACGCGCAACGCGGCGCTGAAGAATAATTACGGCGGCGATGCCGGATTTTTTAAAGCCGCGATTGACCTTTATATGCATGATCTGATTGCCAAAACAAAAGAAACCGGCGAGCCGCAGATGACTTGTTACGCGGGAACGGCGGGCGCGGTGATTTTTGACGAAGGGACGATTTCATCGTGTGAAAATCTCGAAGCGACGGGTAATCTGCGCGACTACGATTGGAATTTTCAAGGCGCTTGGAACTCGCCGCAGATGAAAGCGCGTCGCCAGAAAGCCAAATCAGGCTGCTTTTGCACGCACGAATCGAATTCTTATTACCCAAGTTTGCCGTTTAATCCGAAGCATTTGATACAGATTAAGAAACTCGAACGCCAAATGAAAAAGGCAAGCAGAGAAATGGACAGACTTGCGCCGCAAACTGAAGGCGTAACCGTCGAGGCTTAGATAATAATAAATAAATAAGGAGATAATATGCGAATTTTTGTTTTCTTTGCAACACTGATTTTGGGCGTCGGCATTGCTTCAATTTTCAAACCGTCCGTACCGCAAATTCAGTGCAGCGACCATTCAAGCAATTATAGAAACGTGTCTCTTTCGCGTGAACAGATTAATTTTGGAAACAGAAATTTTTCACAACATGAAGCATCGGAATTAGTCGGAAAGCGTGTTCGCAATCTCAGCAATCTGAGTGCTAAATGTCCAAAGGATTTTGGTAATTGTTTGAGTCTCAATATCGGTGAAAAGGGTGAAGTCATCGGTGTTTTGCCAAGTATGGATGATACTTATTTGATTGAAATTAAATGGGATAATCTGCCTTCTGATAACCGAATCGAACATTCAGGCAGTTTTGTTACGCGCATTGGCAGAGAGGCTTCATTTGAGATAATTCATTAACGATTACCTATATTAAATGCCGCAAACTACACCAAAAATTCTCATTATTTCCTCTGACACGGGCGGCGGACATCGCTCGGCGGCGCAAGCTCTGTCGGATGGTTTGCAGAGATTTTGGTTGGGCGAATCGGTTGCTGTGCGCGTCATTCGAGCGGTCGAAGAGTCGCATCGCATCACGGGAAAACTCGTCAACCTTTACAATTGGATTTTGCGCAACCGGCAGCATTGGATGAAATATGTCTATTGGACAATGAACCGTTTCCGCCCTGAAACGCGCGGGTTTATTCATAAAAGATGTATCGGTTTTTGCCGCGAGATTTTTGAAAAATGGTGTCCGCACATCGTCATCAGCGTTCATCCGCTGACGCAGCACATTTTTGCGAAAATCCTGAAAGAACTAAATCTATCCGAACAGGTTCCGCTCGTAACTGTCGTTACCGATCCGTGTTACGGTTTTTGGAAGGGCTGGGCGTGCGATGACGTTTCGCTATATCTGGTAGCTAATGAAGACGCCAAGCGGCAATTGGTTGATTACGGTATCGCGCCTGAAAAAATAAAAATTTCCGGTATGCCGGTGAATGCAAAATTTTGCGAAGTAACCGAAAGAGACGCACAGGCAGCGCGAAATTCGTTTGGTTTAGACGCGGAAAAATTCACGGTTTTTGTCAACGCCGGTTGGATTGGCGGCGGAAATATTCCGCAGATTTTCCGCGAACTCGTGCGCGGCGAACTTGACGTGCAGGCGATTTTCCTCGCCGGAAAAAACAAAGAACTCAAAAAAGAAGCGGAAGAATTGGCGAAAACGGCAAAGTTTCCTGTCAAAGTTATCGGCTATTCTGATGACATCGAAAAATTGATGCAGTCGGCAAACGTGATGATTTCAAAGCTCGGCGGTTTGACGACATTTGAAGCTCTTGCGTGTCGTCTGCCGATTATTGCCGACGCAACCACGCCGCCGATGCCGCAGGAAGCCGGAACGGTGAATATGATTGCAAGGCGCGGGGCTGGAATTCTCTTGAAAAAGGCGACCGATATTGTGCCGGTCGTCCAAAGCTTGCTCAATAATTCTCTAAGATATAAAGAGATGAAAGCGGCAACACTTGATTTATCGAATCCTAATTCGATGCAGAAAATCATCGAAGAAATCTACGCACTTTTACCCGCCAAACATCAAGTCTCCAATGAAATTCTGCAAGTGACCGCCTGATTATTTTTTCCTCAATGGGCGAATCAAACTTTGGATATCTCTGATTTCGTTAATAATAATGCAAAAAATTGAGGAAAAGAAAATACACATCAAACAAATAACTCTCTGCACCGCACTCGTTATGTTTTCTACTTTCGGTACTTTTGCACAAAATGAGAAAGTTGAAAGCGTCTATACGAAATTAGATGAAAAATCGTGTAAAACTTTGGAGTCTTCAATCGAGAATTCAGGCTGGTATCGCGGCGAATGTCAGGGTGTCGGCGGTTACAAACTTCAAATAACCGAAGGCGACATCAGGCAGTCTATTGATGTCCGCGCGCCGAATAAAAGGAAATATGAGCTGAATTTCACCGGCAATGTTTCAGCCGCGTTTTCTTATGTAGGCGCGAAAGCCGAATGGCGCGTAACGCGCAAAGGCAAAATGCTCGTGCCGATTGCCTTGATTGTTCGATTCGATGCCAGCGAAAATCCAGAAGACGCAACAAAAACTATTTCTTATTTAGTCGTATCGAAAATCACGAAAAAAGAAATCTGCGTAACGAATGTCGTAAAGCCGGGAGCGAAAGCAAATGAAGAAGCTCGCCAACTCGCCGATATAGCCAAGACCAAGCCGTGTAAAAAATCCGAAAATTAAATTTTGCAATTTAATTAGAACAATTTTTTCATGTCGAAACTAAAAGGTTGAAACATAAACAATACCCGTTTCAAAATCTTGCTCATCCAACTTTCCACTTTTCACCTTTTTGCCTTTTTTCGGCGAATTGCCTAAACTCTCTTTTTGCGTTCTTACGGGAGAAAATAATTTTGTGAATCTTTTATTGGAAGGAAAACGCGCCTTTGTTTCGGGCGGAACCAGAGGAATCGGCGCGGCAATCTGCGAAGTGTTCGCGCGCGAAGGCGCGGACGTTGCCTTTAATTACAACTCGCGCGACGATTTAGCCGAGCAGGTCAAAACAAAAATCGAATCCTACGGCAGAAAAGCTCTCACTTACAAAGTCTCTGTTACAGACCGCGTTGGAATGAAGCGCGTCGCGCGCGAGATTTTCGAAACGTGGGGCGCAATAAATGTTTTGGTAAATAATGCCGCCGTCAACAAACCCGACAATTTTGCGACGACGACCGACAAAAGTTGGGATTGGGTTGTCGATACAAACATCAATAGTCTTTTCGCCGTTACAAAACCTTTTTACAAACAAATGATTCGAGCGCGCGTCGGCTCGATTTTGAATATCACATCGGTCGGCGCAATCCGTTCGCTTCCGACATCAGTTCATTATGCGACATCAAAAGCCGCGATGATTGGTTTTACAAAATGCCTGTCGCGCGAAGCCTCGAATTTCGGCATTACGGTCAACGCTATTGCCGCCGGAATTTTCGACACCGATTTGGGCAATACACTTCCCGAACGCCTTTTGCAAATGCACGATTTCTGGGTGTCGAAAGGAAGACTCGGAAAACCCGCCGAACTCGCCGAATTCGCAGCCTTTATGACAAGCGACCGCAACAGTTTTATGAACGGCGAAATCATCATCGTTGACGGCGGCGCGGTAACTTAAAAAAGCATCAGCGAATCGTTTGCAATTCGACCGATGCTTTTTAGTATTTGCGTTCTACGAAATTGTCTCGCGCAAATTATTCCGACGCCGATAAAAACACGCCGTCCGGTTTTTACATACTCATTTTCATTTCCGTCTGCCATTTACCGCTTTTCCAATCAGCAAGCCGCTTTTCGAGTGCGCTCGTGTTCGCCTTCGGATTGGCGGCTTTGGTGACAGTGATGGCTCGTTCGAGAGTCGTTACTGCTTCAGTTTTTTTACCCGTTTCCGCCAGCAGATAAGATTTAACCGCAAGCGCGCTACCGGTTTCTTTTATCTTGAGCGACGAGTCGAGCCAACCAATGGCTTCAGCGTAATTCGCCGTCATTTTTTGCGCGTAAATGAAATTTGCTGCGTCAATTGGCGACCGCGTATCATCGGCTTTCAATTTCGATACTTCTCCGCGCAGATACGTTAAAGTTCTCGCATTCACATCGCCGACGTTGACTGTAAACGGAACGCTCAGATTTTCCCAGTTGAGAACGACTTTCGCTTCGTTTGCCGTTACATCGCCGAATTCGTAAATAAGCGTTTCCTTAAATTTATGCGCTTCGGGTTTTACTTTAACGCGCAGCGCGTCTTTTTTTTCGTCATAACTGAAACTGCCCCAAGCGTCGTTGGTTTTGTTGAAAATTAAAGTCCATTCGGTCTCGCCCGGAATCGCGTGAAAACCGTATTTTCCCGCCGCGAGCGGCTGCCCGTTTATCGTAACGTCGCGGTTCGTTTCAAACGTCGTATTTTCGTTCGCGCCTGTGCGCCAGACTTTGCCGTAAGGCACAATATCGCCCCAAATTTTCCGCGCCTTAACCTTCGGGCGATGATAAACAAGAGCGATGCGCGCGTCGCCGACCGTCTGCGCGATTTCCTGACGCTGTGACTCGCGCGGCAAATTTAACTGCGCAAAAATATTTGAAACTGACACTAAAAGTAAAATTCCAAGAAGATAGATTGTTTTTTTCATAATTGTTACTCCTGTAAAGTTGATAACCAAAGAAAATTTAATTACGGGTAAATACCGTTTTTAAGAATGATGAATTTAGAAACATACTCCAATTCATTATTCCGCATTCATAATTCATTTTTGCTGTTTGTCCGTGGTTTCTAATTTCTGTTTCGCCTTCTGCACAAAACTTTTTATCATTCCGCCAACTTCCCATTGCATTCCCTGACTGATACGCCTTTCGCCGGCGAGTCCGGCGAGCAGATGAAGTTCTCGGGCAGAATTGTGGCGAAGTTCGACCGTTTGCGAAAAATGTATGAGCGTTGTATTGCCGCTTTTTTCAATAAAATCAGCCGCGTAACGCAAAAGATTTTGTTTTTCATTTGCGCGCGGAATCCACTCGATGCGCTCGTCTGTGTTTTCCCACAGCTCAACCGAAAAAGACTGCTGTATGGCGCCAATAAGCGGAATTTTCGCGCGTATCGTCCAGCGCAGTGTTCCGTCGGGGTTTCGGTAAATACTCTCGACATTCGGCATCAATTCAATAAAATTTCGGATGTCGCTGAAAAATTCACGAACTTGTTCGATTGAATTTTTAACTTCAAACTTGTCGCTCGTCGCGGCGCGAATCATAAACATTGTTTTAATGGTGAATGGTGAATGGTAAATGGTGAGTGAAAAACAATAATTATCCATTCACCATTTACCGTTCACCAATGTTTAAAAAGTTCCGTTAAACAACAGCGAATTAAAAAACGGTCTGGTTGCAGTGCGGAAGATTCCCCTGAAAAACGGTTCTTCGGCAAATAAAATGACGTGACCCGAGCCGGTTGGTTCGTCGATAATATACGCCGTGTTCTGGAGTAATTTCTCAGTGTTGCCTTCCCAGACGAAACCGGAAATCGTTAAAGATTTGCTCGGTTTCGGCTCGAAAAGCAGCGCGTTGGTGCCGTCTTTCGAAAAGCGGAAAAAATAACCGGATGAAAGCAAAACCGGCAAGCTGTCGCTTTCGAGTCCGTAAGTCAAATACGTCGTGCGGTCAACCGTCGCGCGCATAATTGCGCCCGGAATCGCTTCGGGAACTTGTCCGGCGTTTGCCGAAGGCGAAGCAATCGGCGGCAGAACGGGCGCCGCGCCGTCGGATTTATCAGATTTTAATTCGTACGCCGGGTTCGGTTCGGGTTTGACCTGTTGCTGCCGTCGTTTGTTTTTATTTTTTTCAGGCGCCGGAGAAGGGCTGGTTTCGACTTCTTTGCGTTTATCGGAGTCTTCGTCTTCAGAAGTTTTTCCTTTTTCATCGTCCTGCTCGCTGCCGACAAGTTTCGCGGATGTGAATCCGACATCTTTGAGCGCGGCAAAAACTGACGCGCCTTTGACGGTTACAAGCGTTCCGCCGCCGGAAATCCATTGTTTGAGAGACGCGACGCCACTCGCTCCGAGCGCGCTGAAGTAACGACCCGCCGCGCCGTCGGGCATAATCAAAACCGTGTAATTTTTCAGTGCGCCGCTTTTGATGTTATTGATTGTCAGCGGTGTAAAGTCAACGCCGTAACGGTCGAGCGTCCACCAAATCGAGCCGTAGCTCGTCTGGTCAACCGTTTCGTCCGCCACCATCGCAAGTTTCGGCGATTGCAGCGAGACGACGTTTTCCGCGCCGACGCCCGTGTCGCCTTCTTCGTTATAACCCGTATTGACGGCAAAAACATTAACGCCGAGTTGTTTTGCCAGACGATTGACGGCTTCGTGAATGGTTTCGGGATTTCGCGTTACGCGCACGACGAAAGTTCCGCGATTATAATTTTTGCCGCCCGCGTTTAACGGCTTTGTAGAGACTGCCACGCGAAAACCTTCTTTTAACAGGCGCAAAGCCAAAACGCTTGCGCTGTCGGTTTGATACGGGATTACGTAGGCTATCTGTGCGCGTCCCGAAACGCTGCCGCGTTTTGCCTGTTCGAGATAATCGGGCGTAACGACGTTTGAATTTATGCTCGGTGCGTCTTCGGTCCAGAAAGCGTCAATGCCGAAAGCGAGCGGCAAATTCCAAGCCGTGATGTCATAAAAACCGTATTCCTCTTTTTGCGCCGAAGAACCGCGTCTTTCGTTGCGGCGAAACTTTGCCATATTGTCTCGGACAAAAGCGGCGTCCTGCGGCGTTTCCTGTTCGAGAAGCGCTTTTATAAGCCGCTTTTGCGGTTGGTTCAAATCAATTATGTATGCTCCGGCAGGAAATGTTTGGGCAGTTTTCGGTGCGTTATTTTGCTCGTAACTGTGTGCGTTTGGAGCGGAAAAAGAAGCGTTTGCTACTTTTACTTCTATTTTGGCGCGCTGCAAAATTTCAATCATTTCCGCAGTTTTTACCGGGTCTTTTTCCGGCAAAATGACGATGCGTTTGAGGCTTTCGCGTCCGGTTTCTTCAATCGCCGTGCGCCGGAAATCGTAAAAATCCTGTAATCTTTGAGCGCGATTTTTCGCCAGAGTTTCGAGCGTCGTCAGCGACGCGACATAATGTTTGGCGATTGCCGAGCGCAAAGTCGCAATCGTGCCGTCGTCGCGTGTCCAGCGCAAACCTTTGAAGCCGCCGCCGTCGGTTTCATACGTCATCCCGATGGCGCCGTTCAAAGCCGGATATGAATCCCAATAACCCGGATAAAAAAGGTCAAAAATATCGCGCACGTAATAATCCCAGCCGTTCTGGTCGAAACTTCTCGCATTGGCGCGCCCAAACATATCGAGCCATTTATTTGTCTGCGGCTGCGGCAAATTCGGATTTATCGGCAGCGCGGCGGGCGGGAAAAAATACTGCGAAGGCTGTCCGTGATGGTCAACTAAAACCTGCGGATTCCATTCAAAAAACGCGCGCTGCATATTCTGCGTTTCCCTCTGAGTCGCGGCGATATTGTCGCGGTTCAAATCGAACCGAAAATGATTTAGACGACCGTAAACGCTCCACGGTTCTCGATGTTCAAGCGCATTTCGGTCAGCGTTTCCCGTCGCTACAGAGTTATACCAAGTTACGAAACGCTCGTGTCCGTCAGGATTTTCGCCCGGAATAATAAGCGTTACCGTATTTTTCAAAATGTTTAAAGTGGCAGGTTCGTTCGACGCCGCAAGCTGATAAACAACTTGCATCATCGCCTCAAAAGATGCCGATTCGTTCCCGTGAATCGTGTAAGCCATCCACGCAATCGTTGGATTTGTCTGCGCGATTTGGTTTGCCTGGCTCACCGATGTTTTTCTCGAATCGGTTAGACGCGCGTTATTTGATTTTATTTCATCAAGGCGAGCAATGTTCTCCGGCGCGGAAATCGCAATTATATGCTGCATTCGATGTTCGTTCGTCTCGCCGATGTCGAAAATTTTCACACGGTCGGGCGCGGCTTTTCCAATCGCTTCGATTACTCGTTCCATCTGCGCGTAATTGGTGTGGAAATCACCGACATCGAAACGTAAAATCGCTTGCGGACGCGGAACTTCAGCGCGATACTGACCGCGTGTGTAAAAATCGAATTTTTCTTCTTTTTGCGAAAAGGCAAATTGAGCGAACGCAACAATGACCAACGCGAAAAACAAAACGCTTTTAACTTTCATTAATAAAAATTTCCGATTTACTAGCCTTGAAATTTGCAGAACTTGTTTTAGATATTAAACTGTTAAAGTATAAACACCAAAGACAATGAAAAGTTTTCACGCAAAAACCTGTCCAAAATGTCATTTGCCGAAATTAAAAAGTTGGCAAGAGCTAACCGACGAGCAAAAGTTTTTAGTCGAAAGATTGCCTTTGAATACAAAATTCACCCGTGCAGAAAGGAAAAAGCACCGCTTTTGCGAGCGATGCTGGTTTGAAGAAGTTGATAAACAACTCAATGTTTAATTGACCGTCTTCGCTTTTATCTAATACTTTTTTTGGTCTCTACGCATAATAACCACGACTTCGCTGCTGCCAAGCAAAGTTTTTCCGACAGTTACGCCGACATACGAATATCCAGCCGCGCTGCCTTCGTTAATTTCCTTTTCCATCGTCGAGGTTTTGCTCGTTGCGAATAATTTATACTCAAGTTTTTTAAGTTCCGCTTTTGTATCTTTCTCCGTAATGACTACAATTTCGTCTCCACCTATAAAAGTGTCAAAGACTGCCTGTCCTTTATACTCAAAACCGTTGTCTCCTAACTCTTGAATTTCTTTCTGCATCGTCGAAGTTTTTGAAGTAGCGAGCAATCTATATTGAAAACGCCCGCTCAAGTCAACGCCGGATTTTTTAGACATAATTATCAATACTTCGCTGCCGCCGAATGATGTCATCCCGCCTGAAACACCTTCAAAGCGATAACCGCCGCCAGCCGCTTCCAGCAGTTCTTTCTGCATTGTTGAGTTTTTTTGGTTGCCAGGACTTTGTATTGAGTTTGTGCAATAACGGAAATTTGAAGCGTCAGCATTATGCCGACGCAAAAAAGTATAATAATTGAAATTTTTTTCATTTTAATTTCTCCGATTTTAATTTTAGTAGATTCTCAATTCGTAATCCAGGTTAATCCGAGTCTCCGAGAATATTATCAAAAGAAGCGCGAATTTCGAGGCAGCAAACAGTCAATTTTTCGAGCAAATCTTTTGTTGATGCGAGTTTCATTCGTTTGACAATCGTTTGCAGCGCGCTTTTGTTGGCAAGCGGCAATCGCGTCGAACGTCCGACGGTCAAGCGTAGATTGTGGTCTAGCTCGCTCAGAAATTCGTAACCGTTTGTCAGATTTTGAAAATCTTCATCAGTTAAAGAATTGTTTTTAAAGAGTTTTTCGAGCGTAAAAATGGTCGAACGATTTTCCGCCGCGTCGGGAACATTGTCTCGAAGCTGCAAAAATCTCGTAGCAAAATAAACGTCGAGCATTCCGCCCGCGTCGAATTTTATATCTATTTCAACGCTTTTATGTTTTACAGATTTTTCCTGCTCAAGCCGCTCGCGCATGCGCCGCGTTTCTTTTTTTAATTCGGCAGCATCGCACTCGATCGCTTTTTGATGAATAATTTTTCTCACGTCATTTTCGACTGATTTTGCCAAATCCAAATCGCCCGCCACACCGCGCAGTTTGACGTATGCGAGCCATTCCCAGATTGCCGCGCGCGTTTCCAGATAATTCAAAAAACCAGTTTTGCCCGAACTCGTCGCGCCGTTTTTGCCGTCGGGACGCAGGCGCAAATCAACGCGATAAACGTGTCCGTCGCGCGTTAAAGCTGAAAGTGCGGTTACAAAAATCTCTACGGCACGAGCATAAAAAGTTTCAAGTCCCAAATCCAAAGTCCCACGTCTTTTTTGCGTTACGGCAATTTGTCGCGTCTCTGAATCGCTTTTTGTTTGATCCGAGACCAGAGACTTCAGATTCGAAACATCTTCGTAAACTAAAACCAAATCCAAATCCGAATTGTAATCCATTCCGCCGCCGCCGAGTTTTCCCAAACCTAAAACGGCGAAAGGGAAGAAATCATCAATTTTTTCAATTGAAAATCGTCGTTCGAGTTCGCGTTTTGTAACACAGAGCGCAGCTTCGACGCTGGCTACGGCAAGATTGGTTTGCAAACATTTGGTTCGCGCTTGAGAAATTTTTTCAAACACATCAAAAACGACGATTTCGAGCAGAAAGCGTGACCACGTTTTTCGCAGAACGGCTAGTTCGTTTTTGAAATCTTTTTCATTTTCGACAGCAGAAAGAAAAACTTGCCGATAATCTTTCCCGACAAACTCTTCATTTTCGTCGGGTAGAATTTTGATTAAACTCGGGTTTGCGATTAGCATTTCGCTAAAATGCGGCGTGGTTTCGGTAATTTGTCTGAGTTTATTAGCCGTATTTTCATTCCAGGTAATTTCTACGTCGGATTTTTCCAGCGAGAAAAACAAGCGCGTTAAAAGTTCGTTTGTTTGAGATTTGTCAACTTTTTCGGACAAAGTTAATACAGACGGGTCTTCTGTTTGCCTGTTTTGTTTATTGTTTTTTTTAACGTCTGGTTGCTCGTTGCTGCCAAACTTTTCCGCGTTATTTTTTACACTGAAAATTCGCTCAAAAATATGATTGACGTTTGAAGTATGAAATTTTAGTTTTGCTTCAAATGCTTTCAAATCTTTAAAATTCATTCGACGCGCCGTTAATAATCGTCTTTTCGGGATTTCGGGAATGAGGTGAGTTTGCAAACCATTTTCCATTTGCAGACGATGTTCCAGAGAACGCAGAAAATAATATGCTTCCGAGAGTTCGGTCAAATCCGTTTCGCTCAATAATTTTCTGTCTGCCAAACGGCTCAAACTTATCAGCGTATGCGGCGCGCGCAGCCATTCGTCTCGTCCGGCATGAGCTAATTGCAGGGCTTGCGCGATAAATTCGATTTCGCGGATGCCGCCGCGTCCCAACTTGACGTTAAAGCCTTTGTCGGAAGTTTTTTCAAGATTGATTTTCTCTTTTGAGAGACGAACGTTTTCGAGCGCTTTTTCAACGGTTTCGGAAGCCGAAAAAACATTCGATTTAACCGTTTCAAAAAACTTTTGAAAAATTTTCGTCTCGCCCGCGCTTGATCTTGAGCGAATCAGAACTTGACGTTCCCAAGGCTGCGCGGATTTTTGATAATAATTTTTCGCTTCGTGAACGGATATTGCCAGCGCGCCGACGCGACCGTGCGGACGAAGGCGCAAATCCACGCGATACGCCGCGCCTTCGCCCATCTGACCGCCGACGAGTTTTGTTACAAATTCGGCAAGTTTGACGAAGTATTCGCGGTTTGTGATTGATTCTCCGCGCGTGCCTTGTCCGCTCGTTGCGCCGTCGTTTGAATAAAGAAAAAGCAAATCAATATCTGAAGCGTAATTGAGTTCTTTTGAGCCGAGTTTGCCGAGCGCGACAATGCAGAATTGCGCCGGTTTAGCGCGCTGTTTTTCGTCCGATTCGAGCGGAATGCCAAAACGATTATCGAGTTCCTGACGCGCAATCTGCAAAGCATATTCTAAAATTGCGTCCGCCAAATTTGAAATTTCTTCAGTTGTTTCGGCGATTGTACCCAACCCGCGAATGTCTTGCAGATAAATCCGCAGAAACTCGCGGCGGCGGAAACGCGCGAGTAAAACGTTTGTTTCAATGTCCAAATTTGTCAGTGCAAAGCGCGCCAGCGATTCGAGCAGTTCATCTTTGCCGCGAACTTTGGCGGAAATTCTTTGCCGTTCGAGCCACGAAACATAATCGGTATGCTGCAAAATTGTCGTCGCCAGCAAAGAACTGAATGCCGCAAGCGTTAAAATATCCGACAGCAAGCCTTTATTTTTAGCAAGTTTTTTGACGGCGGACGGAGATTTCTCCGCAAGCTGTGTATAAAAATACCACGCCCCGTCCGCGTCGGGCAGATTTTCGGTAAAAGACTCGATGTCGTCGGACGTGAACATTTATCTACTTTAAGTTAAAATTGTCGGTTATAAAAATTGCAAGAATCTTTACAGCGGAGATGTTGTGTTTACGCCAGGAAATGAAGAAGTTTTCGACTAATGACGGCGTTATCTTCGTGTCCTTGGGGCAATAAATTACAGGTACTAAATTCGGTCGTTTTAATATGATTTTCCGCCTTTGACTTTGCGGCAGTTTCATTCTACTTTTCAAAAAGAAATCTAAATTATAAAAATACGAGGAGAACGATTATGAGCAAAGCAGAATCGGCTGAATTAATTCTAAAACTGTATGATTTGCGACGCGAGACGACAATGCGCGAAGCGAGAAATTGGATGCTGTCATTTTTCCCCGAAAGTGCGGCGGACGTGATGCAGGCGATTATGAACCCGGAAACGTCGGCGTATTACCGAATGGTCGTAACTTATTGGGATATGGCGGCGTCGTTCGTCAACCACGGCGCGATAGACGAAGAAATGTTTAACGACACAAACGGTGAACATTTCGTTATATTTTCCAAAGTCGAACCGTTTTTGCCGGAGCTGCGAGAAACGATGGGCAATCCGAAAATAATGGCAAATCTCGAAAAATTGATTATGCGCCAGCCGGACGCGAAGGAAAACCTTGCCAAAATACGCGAAAGGATGAAAGGCTATATGGAAGCGCGAAAAGAGATGACAAAAAATGCGTGAGTTTTTTAATGGTAAACGGTGAATGATGAATGAAAACTTTCTTACATTCACCGTTTACCATTCACCATTAACATATGAAAATTTCCTCAGCCGAGTTTGTCAAAAGCGCGTTTAATGAAAGCCATTGGACGACCGACGGTTTACCGGAAATAGCTTTTCTCGGACGTTCAAACGTCGGCAAATCCAGTCTGCTCAATTCTTTGCTGCAGCGCAAAGGTCTGGCGCGAACGTCGAATACGCCCGGCAGAACGCAGAGCATAAATTATTTTCTGGTCAACCGGCAGTTTTATTTTGTGGATTTGCCCGGTTACGGCTACGCCAAAGTTTCCAAAACGATGCGCGACGATTGGGGCAAAATGGCGGAATCGTATCTTGCCGAAAGGCGCGAGCTGGTTTTGTCGATTCATCTTGTAGATTCGCGTCACGAGCCGACGGAACTCGACCGGCAGCTTCACGAGTGGCTTGTTTTTCACGAGAAACATCACGCGGTAATCGCTACGAAAGCCGACAAACTTTCAAATAACAAACTGCAAAAAAACTTGCAGGAAATAAAACAAACAATGCCTGAAAGTCCTGTAATTGCTTATTCTTCCCTGACCGGAAAAGGAAAAGACGCTGTCTGGCAGGAAATCGGAAACGCATTAGCGAAAAAAAACTGAGATATTCGTTTGATTTATCCGAACGTATTGAGTAATAATTAAAACATTCCCAAAAACTCAGGGTTTTGAAAGGCTCAAAGGGTTTGATTACATTTACAACTGCAACGGAAATCCATACAAAAATTTCCCCTCAGAGTTAATTATTTCAAAACATTTTACAAGGTTTAATTCGTGCCTTTAATTTCACAAAATTCTCGGAGACTGCATAAACCTCAAACAAACGGATAAACACAATGGCAACCAAAACAACTCAAACAAAGACAAGAAAAACGATGAAAGTCGAAGAAAATGGCATAGAGGAAACCGAAATACAGGAAAATCCAAACACCGAAATTCAAGCGGAAAAAGATGGCAGAGGAGACGCTGGAGAAGACAGCAATAATATACCTGTTTTCGACCCTGCGGTTATTTTAGATTTAGCTCGGCTCAAGGATATGTCTATTTCCGAATTGACTGCGATAGCAAAGGAAATGGGCGTCGAAGGTGCTTCTGGGATGCGAAAGCAGGAACTGATTTTCAAGGTTCTCGCCGCGCAGACCGAAAAAAGCGGCTTGATTTTCAGTGAAGGCGTGCTGGAAACTTTGCCCGACGGTTTCGGTTTTTTGCGCGCGCCGGAATATAACTATCTTCCCGGTCCCGACGACATTTACGTTTCGCCTTCGCAAATCCGCAAATTCGATTTGCGCACGGGCGATACCGTTTCCGGTCAGATTCGTCCGCCGAAAGAAGGCGAGCGTTATTTTGCGCTTATCAAGGTCGAAGCCATCAATTTTGAAGCGCCGGAACATTCGCGCGAGAAAATATTTTTCGACAACCTGACGCCGCTCTACCCGGACGAGCAGTTAAATATGGAAACTCCCGAACCGGAAAATATCGCGGCTCGCGTAATAGACCTTGTAACGCCAATCGGAAAAGGTCAGCGCGCATTGATTGTCGCGCCGCCGCGCACTGGCAAAACCGTTCTTCTGCAAACGATTGCTAATTCCATCACGGAAAACCACCCGGAAGTTACATTGATTGTTTTGCTTATTGACGAGCGACCCGAAGAAGTTACAGATATGCAGCGTTCGGTCAGAGGCGAAGTTATTTCTTCTACGTTTGACGAGCCGCCGACGCGCCACGTGCAGGTCGCCGATATGGTTATCGAAAAAGCAAAACGGCTTGTCGAACACAAACGCGATGTCGTGATTCTTCTCGATTCGATTACACGCCTTGCGCGAGCGCACAACGCCGTTGTTCCGCCGTCAGGTAAAATCCTGTCGGGCGGTATTGATTCAAACGCGCTGCAGCGCCCGAAACGATTTTTCGGCGCGGCGCGCAATATCGAAGAAGGCGGAAGTTTGACGATTATTGCCACCGCATTGATTGATACAGGTTCAAGAATGGACGACGTTATCTTTGAAGAATTCAAAGGAACTGGCAACAGCGAAATTCATCTCGACCGACGTTTAAGCGACAAGCGTTTATTCCCCGCAATTGATTTGCAAAGAAGCGGGACGCGCAAAGAAGAACTGCTCATCAACAAGGAAGATTTAAATCGAATCTGGGTGATGCGTCGCGTTCTGAATCCGCTCTCGCCCGTCGAGCAAATGGAAGTCGTGTTGGAAAGATTGAGCAAAACGAAAGCGAACTCGGAGTTTCTCGCTTCGATGCAAAGCTAAAATTTAGTCAATCGACGAATAGCAAATCGTGAATAGTGTCGTTATAATGTCAACGATTTTTCTATTCACGATTTCTTTTTGTCCGTCAACCTTTGAAATTCATCGAGTAAGGTTTTTGAGATGAAACGGTTGAAAAATACATTGATTTTACCCAATAAATAAAAATGCGTGTTGCCGTTCTAGCTGCGGAAGCAGTTCCATATTCAAAAACAGGCGGTTTGGGCGATGTCGCCGGTGCGCTGCCGAAAGCCTTGAAACAAATCGGTGTTGATTCAGTTTTAATTACGCCGTGTTATCTGCAAACGAAAGGCGAATACTTGCAGAAAATTGCGCTCGACGATTTGCAGGTTGATTGGCGCGGCACGAGTTATCGCGCGCGAGTTTTTTATTCGGAAGCAAACGGCTCGCCGACATTTTTGATTGACGCGCCCGAGTATTTTCATCGCAGTTCGATTTACGGCTTTCGGGAAGATTACGAGCGTTTTGCGTTTTTCAACCACGCCGCGCTAATTTTGCTCGAACGCATCGGCGCGCCGCCAGACATTGTTCACTTAAATGATTGGCACTGCGGTTTTGCAGCGGTTGAAGTTGCAAAACTGCGTCGTTGGAATTCGTATTGGCGAAACACGCGGACGGTTTTTTCCGTTCACAATCTCGCTTATCAAGGCGCGTTTGGAATGGAAGAACTCTGGAAACTCGGTTTCGGCGATGATTTCTCGCGCAACGCCTTCGCCTTTAACGGCGCGGCTTCGGCTTTGAAAGCCGGACTTGCCGACGCGGATATGCTATCGACCGTTTCGCGGCGCTACGGTTTTGAAATTCAGCAGACGGAAAACGGTTACGGACTCGATTGGCTGCTGCGGCAAAGAAGCGATCGCCTGTTCGGTATCGTCAACGGCGTCGATTACGACATTTGGAATCCTGAAGCCGACCGCCAATTGCCCGCGCATTTCAACCAAAACAATTTTGAAGGCAAACGTGAATGCAAACGCGCGCTTTTGCAAAAGTTTTTTCTGCCCGAAAATCTCGATAAACCGATTTTCGCCAGTATTACTCGCTTGACTGCGCAAAAAGGTTTTGAATTAATCGAACAAACCGTAGGCGAAATCTTAGCGACGGGCGCTTGTTTCGTCTCGCTCGGTTCCGGCGAAAAATCTCACGAAGAGTTTTTGCAGAGATTGAGAGATTATGCACCTTCGCAAGTCGGCGTCTTTCGCGGTTACAACGAAGATTTATCACATTTAATCGAAGCCGGAGCGGATATATTTTTGATGCCTTCGCGCTTTGAGCCGTGCGGGTTAAATCAAATGTATTCATTACGTTACGGAACTATTCCGATTGTCCGCGCCGTCGGTGGACTCGATGATACAGTCGAGAATTTCGACCGCGTGCGCGGCACCGGAAACGGATTTAAGTTCGCTGATTTTCGCGCCGACAAATTTTTGGAAAAAATATACGAAGCGATGTTTGCGTATTATGAACCGGAAACGTGGCGCAAAATCCAGCAAAACGCGATGACAGTCGATAATTCGTGGCAAAATGCAGCACGCAAGTATGTTGCGCTTTACCAAATGACCAGGCAGTAAAAAGTTAAAAACTAACGGTGGAAAATTTTTCGTAAAATCCAATTCGTAAATTTGTCTATGATAAAAGGCGTTGTCAAAAAAATAATTCCCGCATCTTTGATGCAATGGCGCAGGCAACGAATCGCCGCCAAAAGTCAGCAGCGATTTGCCGAAAAATCGGTTGCCGAAACTTTCCGGGAGGTTTATGAAAACAATATTTGGGGCGGCGCAAAAGGCGAATTTTATTCGGGCGAAGGTTCGACGGAAAAGTATTCGGTAAAATATGCCGAGACGATAAAAAAAATTATTTCTGAAAACGATGTCAAAACAGTCGTTGATTTGGGCTGCGGCGATTTTCGCGTCGGCTCTAAATTCGTTTCAGACGATTTCAGCTATATTGGCTGCGATGTCGTGCCGTCTTTGATTGAACATTTAAATAGTAAATTTGCCGGTGAAAAAGTTGAATTCCGCTACGTGAATATCGTTGACGACGAATTGCCCGTCGGCGATTTGTGCTTGATACGACAGGTGTTGCAGCATCTTTCAAACGCGGAAATCGAAAAAGTTTTACGTAAAGCGCGCGACAAATATAAATTTTTAATCATCACCGAACATTATCCGCCGCCTGACGCGCAATTCGAGCCGAATCTCGATATTCCGCACGGACCGCAAGTGCGAACGCACTTAAATTCAGCAGTTGTTTTGGACAAACCGCCGTTCAACCTGCAAAATACTGAACTGCTGCTCGATGTCGAAGCAGAGGAAAAATCAAGAATAAAAACATTTATCATTTATCATTAAACATTTACCAGAATGTAAAATGATAAATGTTAATTGTTAAATGATAAATGGAATTATGATTATTGTAATTATCGGCGCGCAATGGGGCGACGAAGGAAAAGGAAAAGTCGTCGATTTGCTTGCTGACCGTTTCGATATTGTCGCGCGTTATCAAGGCGGGCATAATGCCGGACATTCGGTTTATGTCGGTGAAAAAGCATTTGTTCTGCGACTGCTTCCATCCGGAATAATTCACGAAGATAAAACGTGCGTTCTCGGAAACGGTATGGTGATTGACCCGAAAGCATTTTTCGAGGAAATCGACCAAATGCAAAATCAAGGTATCTCGGTTACACCTAAACGCTTGAAAGTTTCTTCCAGAGCGCATCTTATAATGCCGTATCATCGCGCTTTAGACCACACATCTGAAGAACGTCTCGGCAACGAAAAAATCGGCACAACTCTGCGCGGCATCGGTCCCGCTTACGAAGACAAAGCCGGACGACGCGGAATTCGCGTTTCAGATGCGCTTTCGCCTGAAGTTTTGCGAATTCGGATTGAGAGAAATTTAGAAGAAGCCAACCGCATCATTGTTCTTTACGGTCAGCCGCCGCTCTACGCCGACCAGATTTTTAACGAAATCTTTCCACTGGTCGAAAGATTGCGTCCGTTCGTGGCTGAAACTTCGCATTTTTTCGCCGAAGCGAAAAAACAAAACAAAAAAATTTTACTCGAAGGCGCGCAGGCGACGCTTTTAGATGTTGACCACGGAACTTATCCGTATGTTACATCGTCGAACCCGACGGCAGGCGGCGCATCGGTCGGCACGGGAATTCCGCCGCATCACATTACCGGTGTTTTAGGAATTGTCCGCACGTATTTAACCCGGGTCGGCGAAGGACCTTTTCCGACGGAAATGCTTGACGAGGAAGAAGATATGGCAAATCTAATCCGGCAGCGCGGCAACGAATACGGCTCGGTTACAAAACGCCCGCGCCGCTGCGGTTGGTTCGACGCGGTAGCGACGCGCTACGCCGCCGAACTTAACGGTTTTAACTCGCTCGCGCTGACAAAACTCGACGTTCTTGACGCGCTCGAAGAAATAAAAGTCTGCGTCGGTTACGAAATCGACGGAAAGAAAATCGAAACTTTCCCAGCCGTTTCGCAGGATTTGCAGAAGATAAAACCGATTTATGAAACTTTAGAAGGTTGGAAATCGGAAACTTTAGGCATAACGAAAGCTGAAGATTTACCCGCAAAAGCGCGCGAATACGTCGAGTTTCTTTCAAATTCAGTCGGCGTGGAAATCGGTTTAATCTCAACCGGACCCGAACGCGACCAGACAATTATTTTGCCGGATTCGGTAATGGAAAGCTGGTTTAAGAATTAAAAGTTTCTGTGCAAAATTTATAATGTGAAACTTGCCAACTCAAAACTCTATATGTAAAATCAATGTTTCGGTCGGAAGTTGATGTTTTTATCAAACTTTACTCGATCGATTGTGGTCCGATAGCTCAGTCGGTAGAGCAAATGGCTTTTAACCATTGGGTCGAAGGTTCGAGTCCTTCTCGGATCACCATTTATTTATAACGGTTTAGGGCAAGTTAAACGCTTGCCCTTTTCTTGTTTGAGTGCCTAGTGAGTGCCAACTTCTAAAATTCACGTTCCAAACATCAATTTTTCTATCTTATCGGTTGCCGTTTTCTGCATCGTCGGTAAGACGTGGCTGTAAGTGTCGAGCGTCAAAACGATTGAAGCGTGTCCTAATCGTTCGGAAACAACCTTTGGGTTTTCACCGGCGGACAAAAGCAAAGTTGCCGTTGTATGCCGCAAATCGTAAAGGCGAATTTTCGGCAATCCGGCTTTATCTCGAATCGGTTTGAAATGTCTGCGTAAAAGGTTGCCGTGAAGCAAAGGCGTTCCGATTTCAGAGGCAAAGACTAAATCGAAAATTTGATAGCTTGCGCCAAGTTTCATTCTTTCTTCAAGCTGGTTGCGTCTGTGTGCTTTCAAAGCATCTATCAATGAATTTGAAATTGGTATGCTTCGGCGGCTTTTCTTTGTTTTCGGTTCGGTGAAAATAAAACCGCCGCCTTTTTTGACAACTAAGGCGCGTCTGACAGACAAAGTCTTGTTGTCAAAATCAACGTCTTTCCATTGCAAGCCAAGATATTCTTCGGGTCGCATACCCGTTTCGATTGCCAGAAGGAAAGCCGGAAAGTATTTATCATCTTTCGCCGCGTCAAGAAATTTTGTGGTTTCTTCCGGCGTAAAATACATCATTTCGGCTTTCTCACTTCTTGGCAGTTCGCAAATGTCGCACGGGTTTTGCATCAGCATTTTCCATTTGACAGCTTGCTTTAAGGCAGACGAAAGGACGTTGTGAGCGTGTCGAATTGTCTTTGGTGAATATCCGGCTTTTTTCATATCATTATAAAGTTTTTGAACTTCATACGATTGAATATCAGAAAGTCTTTTCGCGCCTAACTTCGCTCTGATATGACTATTCAATAGCGATTCGTAATTATCGAATGTTCGCGCTCGAAGTTTGTTTTTTGCGACATCGGAAAGCCAACGGTCAAGAAACTCATTCAAAGGCATTGCCGCCGGTTCGACGAAAACGCCTAAATCTTTTTCGCGTGTTTTCGCCGTCAAGAATTTTTGCGCGTCCTTCTTTGTGCAGTGAATTGTTTTGTTGTAATACTTGCGCTTGCCGTTCGCATCGCGTCCGAGAAAGATGCGGATATACCAAGTATTTTCACCGCGTTTTACAATTTGTCCTGTCATAGTTTTTATTTTTTGGAAAGGACACGCTTTTTTGTTAAAATCGGCGTGTCCTTTGGTTTAGTGAATCATTCCTTTCGGATAATGCGGGCTTAGGGAAGTTCTGATATAACTTTTCTAAGCCTTTGCCTTTAGATAGTCGCCGTTTGACGTTGCTTTGCAAGTCCGATGTGCAAACTAAGTGCTGAAACGGCGTGATAGCAAACCAAGCCCTTTTCCGCGCCTTTGCAACCGCAAGCGACAACCTTTTGACCGCTTTCATCTTTGCGGCAAACAACCGTGTAATAGCCTTTTGAGCCGGAAACTTGGTAACGCCCAAAGTTCACGAATTGAACACGCGGACGGATTTTCAAAGCCTTTGCAATCGCGGTTTCAAGTTGTGATATGTTTTCCAAAATAAACATTTTCTTTTCTTCCTTTTCTTTGAATTTCGTAATTAACTACAATTAAAGTATAGATAATCATCTAGTGTTTGTCAAAGTCAGAAATAGATATTTGACTAGAGTTTAGAAAAAACTTATTCTCTAGTTAATGAAAGCCGAAACAAACAATTTATTAAGCGTTACCGAAACGGCGAAAAGGCTTGGTGTAATTCGACAAAGAGTTTTTCAACTTATTCAATCAAGAAAACTTCCCGCCGTTATGGTTGGCTCTCAATACGTCATCAAAGAATCTGACCTTTCACTTGTTGCCGTAAGAAAAACAGGCAGACCACCAAAGGAAAAAAAATGAAAAATCTACTGCTAATTATATTTACGTTAATTTTTTCGCTATCGGTTTTCGGTCAAACAGATTTACCAATAATCGGTAAAATTGCAGACATTCAAAGCAAGAAAAAAGTTTATATCTCAGCCGAAACAACCGATTCCCGCAATCTAATAGCAAAAGTTTTGGAAAAGGATAAAACGTTGGAAATAGTATCAGATGCCGGAAAAGCCGATTTCATTTTAGAATTTAAGCAAGTAAGTAAATCCGCGCCCGTAAAATACGGCGGCGGACAATTTGAAGACGTAGCGGAAATGAGCGTGTATTTTTATAATTCCGAAAAACGAAAGGTTATCGCTTGGTCGCAAACAAAAGATTACTTCAAGAAAGGCTGGGGACTTCCAAAATCTAACGAAAATTACTTAGCGAAACAATTTCTAAAGGCGATTAAGTAAAAATATGAAAAAACTACTACCAATTACATTTTTATTCGTTTTGTCGCTGTCGGTTCTCGGGCAAAACAATGATAAAGCTCAAACAGATAGGTGGCGCGGTTTAATTCTTGATGAAGCTACGCCTGAACAAGTCTTGGAAAAGTTTAAGAATCCGAAAGCCGACAAATCCAATCAACCTTTTCGACCTCTTAAATATAACGAATGGTTTGCTGTTAAAAATAACAAGAATTTTCGATTTATTCATTATCAAAATATCGAAGGCTTCAAAGATGTCAAATTGTTCTTTTTGCAAAATAAACTTGTCGCTATTCAGTTAGAACCTGAAAAACTTGCGGCTGCGTTATTAACGCAAACTTATGGCGTCAATTTCGAGGTTTTAGTAAGTGGTTTTGAACAAGCAGCCAATTCGCAAGATTATGAGCGCGATAAAGGAAAAGTATATCCGAAAAGTTTTCCAACCGTTTATGAAGTAATGAATAAATCAGATAAAAGTTATTTATTTGCTGGAATTGCCAACAACAGTTTTGGCACTATCTTAGGCAAATCAATGGGCGTTGATATTGATGATTCAAATTCTTTGCCCGGCAAAGTTTATATGATTCAGTTAATCAGTCGAAAACTTGAAAGCAGTTCGGGAACAAATCTTTTGAAGTGAAACAATTAGAAGTTGTTACATTACAGGATAAATAAAAATATGAAAATCAATGGCACAATTTTGATGATTTTAATTTTTGCGGTTTGTATATTCGGGCAATCAGGAACGAGCAAAGATAATGACAACAAGCCGAGTACCGTAACTGACAAAAAACAAGCAAAACAAATTGAAAAAGATAGGCTTGAACGACCCGCAAGCATTCAAATCAATGCGCCGAAAGATAAGGTTATTCCGTTACTTGTTCAAGGCTTTACTGAACTCAACTTTGCAGTTGACAGCGATTCGGCTTACCGCATTGTCGCATCGCGTCCTCTGAAAGGAAAAAATGAACGTATGAGTGCCGGTATGTATGTCGGAGGCATTGCGCGTATGTACATGACGGCAACAATTAACGAAGTATCAGGCATAACAACCGTGATTTTATCGAGTGCCATTGCCAATGATGCTACTCTCGTAGGCAGCCGTAGTTTTGATAAAAAGAAAAAGAATCGACAAGAAAACGATGAATTTCTTGAGAAATTGAAAATCCGCGTTGAAAGTCAAAAATGATTCATTTTACAAGTGGCGTATCTTTAGCAACCTTCTGATTGCCGAACCGCTCAGTAACTATGAAGCTACTTTGACTGACAAGGACAAGCAAATGCTCAAATATATGCTTGACTTGGGATTAGCAAACAAAAAATAGAAATTTACTTTTTGGGTAAATCAAGAAAATCTCTAAACATTGCAATCTTATTTTCAAGTGTCATTTCAAACTGCCCTTCTGCTGCGGCATATTGGCTAACGTAATCTCTCGCCTCTGCTTCGGTGAAAGCACATTCTCGAAAAGTTTCGTCAATTGTGGCAATTCGCCACATTAAAAAGTTGTTCGGGAACATCATTTCTGCCAAAGCCTCCGCGTCGATTTTTAGTTGTTCACAGATGGTAGTCCAAGCGTCCGAATAGACGAAAAAAAAATAAAGGGCAAGCCGTGAAAGTTTGTCTGATTGTTCTGCCTCAAATTGATTAAAGGTCTGCCAATTAGTCCAAGCGTTGGCTTTTTCGATAATTACAATCATCTGCAAATCCAATACTTTTGAATACAAATTTATGAAATCCGCCTTTTCCCAGAGACTTTTCGGCGAAGCGGACATAATTGCTTCTTCTTCGGATTTATCCTTTCGCACAATGGCAGAGATAAATAACGAATGTCTTTCAATCTTGCTTAACTCTTTATAGTTTTTTCGTAAAGATTTGATATTCATTTTTGGTTTTCCTTTCGCAAGCTCAAAGCGTTTTCGACAGCTTCTAGCCGCCCTTCCATTTCGCCAATCTTTAACGCTTCGATGTAGCCGTGCGCGATGGACACAAGCAAGCGTCCGCGCTGGATTGAATTTTGTAACTCAAGCGATTCCTGCAGGGCGAAATCAAGAATCGTCATCACGTCCGTAATTGTTCGCGTTTCCTTCGGCACAAGGCTTTTATCGGCGACGCTTGGAGTGATTCGCTTTAGTCCGCCGTTTCTTCGCGCTATTGCTCTTTCTTTGCTTTTGGTTGCGTCGTGCGTAAAGCAAAAGCCGGTTTCACCTGCGGACGCATTGCACGGCTCGCCGTTTCGTTTTTTGGCTTGGCATTGTTTCTTTGACATAAGCATTACTTAACTAGGGCTTGCTTAACTTTCCGCTTCAAGTTGACCGATTGCCGTTTCTAAGTCATCTATTTCAACTATGCCAAGTTGCTCAAGTTCGTCTTGGTAAAGGTCTTGAATCCTTTGCCGTTTCGTTTGAAAACGAGTAACTGCATCTACACCCAGATACTTTTCAATCGCCGTGCGAAGTAGTTGCCGGGCAAAAGCCGGAGTAGTAATCATCACATTCGACTCGCATTTTCTCGCGCCGTATTTTTGTAAGTAGTCTTGAACATACGGCAACTTGAAATTCCTATGTTTCGGGTCGGCAAGGCTTTCAGCTTGACCTGGTTTCTTTTTTGAGCCTGTTATTAAATTGTCAATCCAAGTGTAGTTTTGCTGCTGAATAAAATCGTAGTTCAAGGCAACTCGTTCGATAATCAAGTTTTTCGGGTCGTAACCTTTCACGCCGTCCGCCCAAACGACATCTTTGATTTGCTCAAGGTTATCCCGCATAGCGCTTGAAATTAAAAGTCCGTCCGGGTCAAAATCTCCGCCATACAGCAAAACGCATTTCAAGCCTTGCCGCTCCGCTTCTCTAAACCGCCGGGCGTATTCGGCGCGTTGCAGAACTGACTGCCAGCCTTTGCCGTTGGCAATCGGTATGCGGTAATCTTTGCAGACGGGCGCGAACAGTGTTTTCAAATCAACTTTTTCAACTAAGACTTGAACGTAGTAATCTTCGCCTTCCATCCAATCCGGCGCGAAATGACGATAACCGTGCAAAACGTCATCAAGCATCCGGGCAAGCAATTCTTTTATCGTTTCACCAGACGACGTTTCTACTCCGGCAAAAGCCCGCGCATCTTCTTCGGCAACAAAATTAACCGGGAGTATGCCTTCTTTGCGGCAAGTGTTAATCGCGTTTTCAACTTTATCGAACTGCGATTTATTAACGTATCCTTCTTGCTCCATTAGGTAGCACCAGCCACGCGCCGAAACGGAAAAGCCGATTTGAGCGCGTAAATCCTTTAAGACTTCAACTAATTCCAACCTGTCTTTGACATACATTTTCTTATTAAAATCAAGCATTATTTTTCTTCACCTCCGGATACATTCTTTTGGCTTTCGCAACCAAACGGACAAAATAAAGTTGTGCCGCCTTTGATTCGCTCTAATGCCAAACCGCAATTCCAGCAGCTTGTCGAATCTTTTCTTTCGGTTGCATTAAAAGCGTTATAAGCGGTAAAAGGTCTTTCGGTTGTATCGTTTTCGTTTATGCTCAAATGCTCATTACTATAAGGCGTGAGCATTTGAGCATTTTCTTGAAATGCCTGATTTTGTTGGCTTTCCGCGTCTGTTTGCGCGTTTGTTCCGTTGTTGCTTAAAAGTGAGTGAGCATTTTTTGAATAGAGTGTTTTTTCTTTGATTAAGTCACCGCGCTCTCTGGCTGTTTTCAAATTCCGCGTGATAGTCGCTTCCGACATTTCGCCGTCGAGTTGCTCGTCAATCTCTTTTCGTTTCAGCTTCGCGCCGTCTGCAAATAAATCCAAAAGAGTTTCGTAATTTGAAACGACGAAGGTTTCGCCTTGCCGTTCAAAAAGTCTGCGGTCTTTGTCGTATTTGAAAATTGTGTCGGCGAACTTTTCGCCTTTGAGTTTCGGGCAAGATAAAATAACTCGTTCGTCGCCGTCCTTATCAAGATTGAAAATTGTCCGGCTTTTGTCTGCGAAAGCCGACGCGCCGCGTCCTCTGTGTATGCCTTCTTTAGTTTCGCCGTTTTCGAGTTTGGCTTTACCGATGTGATGAGCAGTGAGAACACCGGTGTTTGTTAGCTTTGCGAAACGCTTTAACGGGTGCATCACGTTTTCGATGACTTCGCTGTTATCGTTTTCGTTTCGTATGGCGAAAGCCGAAGTTACGGTATCTATAAAAACAAAGTCCGCGCCAAAATCATTTATGGCGGCAATAACACGCCGAAAATGTTCCGGCTTATTGAGTTTCAAATCTTCGTCGCCGAATGATAATTCACAGATAAGAAACAGATTTTCTTCTATCAATTTCTTTTCCGCTTCGACAAAATCCGCCTGCATCTTGTTTAAATCCGAGCGAAGAAACGTCAAAGTATCTTCGCTGTCAATAACCGCCACGCGGTAACGTAGCCCGCCCGCCGTCAAAGGTTCAAACGGCTTGCCTAAAACAAGATTCAAGACAAGGTTGCGGATAAGCGTAGATTTTCCGGTGTGTGAAACGGCGTTGAGCAGTCCGTTTTCGCCGCGTCCCAAGCCGCGCACAATTTCCACTCGTTCGGGCAATTCGATTTTTTGAAGCTCGCCGAATGTGAATCCGACTTTCACCGCGTCCGCGTTTTCGGTTTCTTCAAAATCCGATATGCTTTCTGCTTCGCGCCTATCCGCATCGCTCGCGCTAATCGGTCGCCAGGCGTCCGCATTATCGGTAAAGATGCAAAGTTTTTCGGCTATTTCGTCAAGACTCAAACCATTTTGCTTTTCATTCTCACACCAATTGGAAAAATCTTTGCCGTGCTTTTCGGGCAAAGGTTCGCCCGTGTAAAAATCAAGTGTTTTGAGTGATGCGACATTACCGGAAAGCAGTTTGCAAGCGTCGTTTGCTTGCTTTAATCCGGCTTTATCGTGGTCTTGGATAAGGCAAACGTGCGCGGTTTTCAGATAAGCGTTAAATTCGCTTTTCCAATTCTTGAAGCTCGTTGCCGCAAGTCCGAGCGTCCGCAAATTGTCCGCGTCTTTTTCGCCTTCACAAAGCCAAACGTCCGCGCCGCGTCCAACCGCTTCGACGAGTTCCGGCAAACGATAAGGAACGCGCCTTGCGCCGTTCAAACTGTAATCAAATCCGCCCTTGTCGTTCGGCTTGCGCTGCCGAAAGTCTTTCGGTTCATAGCGGACATTTTGATAAAGAATTTCGCCGTGTTCGTCGGCATAATCATAGACGGCAACGATTTTCTTTTGCTGAAAATTATTTGTTGCTTGCTTTGGTTTGGCGAACAAATCTTTTAAATCAATGCCCAAAGCCGAAACGATTGCTTGGGCGTCGCAACCGGCAAAGCATTTCAATAAAACTTTACCGTCGGATTCTTTGACCGAAAGGCTTTGCTGCTGGTCGTAGTGGCTTGGACATAATGCTGTGCAACCATTGCCGTTTTTCTTGACGTTTTGAAGGCGCGAAAGAATTTCTTGAAGCGTCATCTTTTCACCTCAAAACGCTTCGAGTATTCGCGCCTGTGTCGGCGCAAGCTGTCCACAAATAAATGCGACAACTTAAAACAAACGGGACACGCGCCGATGCCTTTAAATCTCACTGAATTGTTTGGAAGTTCGCGCCAACAAAATGAGCAAAGGTATTGACGCGGGAAGCGTGAACGTATTTTTTTTAATGTCATACTGATACGCGCCTCCGTAAAAACTTTTGAAAATTGTTCAATGCCTTTTCGATAAAGTTGTTTCTGGCAACCTTGCCTTTGTTTTGAGCAGTAACTGACGCATAACACGCTTTACAGACGGCAAGACAGTTGCTCATCTTTTTAGGCGAAAAACTCTTTTCACAGCCGAAGCAATGATAAAGACGGATAACCTTTGGCGGCTTTATTACAGCCAAAAGATTTGATTGCAATTTATCTTGCGATTCGGCATAATTAGGCATAGAAAAACAGTTTTGATTGCCCGTTAAATAATCAAATGTGTTTGTGGGATTGTTACCAGCAATCCCCTCTTTTTTTCTAGTCATTCAAACCTCCGTTATTTTCCCTTTCTTGATTTCCGCCGTTTTCGATAAATCGCTCAATCGCTTGCTTTGAGTATCTGTATTGCCTTTCGCCAAGTTTGACCGTCGGCAATAGTTTTCTTCTGGTTAATGAATAAACGCGCTGTAAATCAATCTGCAAAACTTCGCTCACATCGTTTGCTGTCAATAATTTTTCAAAACTCATTTGTGTTCTCCTAAAATAAAAAATCGGTATGCAGTAGAGATAAACTCTGCATACCGACAATTTATAAAAAAAAAAACGATGTAGTAGATCGTGTATCTAGCTACAAATAATTTATTTTACTTTTTCTATCGCCATTTCAATTTCATCAGCGATTTTGCTAAAGCCGACATCGCGGCATATATTCGCAACTTCCTGTGCTTTATCACGGGTTTTTGCTGTTACCAAACCTCTTTGATTTCTCAATTTATCATAAAAGTTTTTTTGGTTTTTTCCGCCGTTCATTACGGCTAATAGTCTTGCGAAAGCCGTAATGTCAATATCTCGCAATGTGTAATCCTTATAATGATTGATAAAATTTCGTAATAAAATTACCCACTGTCTTGCAGATAGCGTGATTTTTAGATTTTCGTCTAAGTCTATTTCTTCGGTTGCCGCCTCTGACTTTACGAACACGGGCGAATTTACATCTAACCACTGCCTTTCAATTTTCGGGTCTTGATTTTGCGCTTGTAAAACTCTTTTTATGTCCGGCAGAGATTCATCGAACTCCGATTCTCCAAAAAGTTCTTTTTCTCTAAAAGCATTCTTTATTACCGAATTTCTAATGTTGGTAAATTCATCTGAAATAATCTTAAAAGATTCAGATTTTCTAGAATTTTCAGCATTTTGAAAGTGTTCTAACGGGTTGTCCTTTTGCGATAAATAATTCAAAGCGCAAATCGTAAAATGTATAATGTCCAAATTTTGTTCTAAGCTAAGACGCGGTAACGTAAAATCTAAACTTACAAAAGGAACAATTTTATTTTTGCCGTTATTTTCCGGCAATATAATTTCAACACGCGCCCCTTTGTGCGGCGATTCATCGTCGACTAAAAGGTGTTTCAGTTTTTCTTTAATAGAAACGCTGTTGAATTGATTTGGGTTTATTGGGTCGAGCGTGAAAGTTGGTGAAAATGAGTTAAACAATCTTATTAGGTCATTTCTGAAAAAAGCAAATCTCAACGTATCTATCGGGTTTCTATCTCTACGAATAGCAGGCTGAATCTGTTTGCATTGGAAAATAAGGTAGTAAATAAACGCGCTAAACACTTGAGCGTCAAAAAGTGGTTCACCTTCTAAATAATCAAAAATCTTTCGCGTAAACTCGTCGCAAACATCTTTTCTCAATTCTCCGATTTGCAAGGTATTGTTGAGAAAACGCAAATATCTAATTTGTGAATCTGGTTGTCCGATTAGTTTCGCTTTCATAATTAAATTTTGAGTGCCTATTGAGTGCCAAGTGTGCCGAAATTAGCAAAACTCAAGAAAACCATTATAAACTCAATTATAAAAAATGTTGAATAAAACGGAAGTCAAATGAAGTTAGCTAAACTCAAGAAAACAAACGGGTAAGAACCTTCGAATCAGAGGGTCGCAAGTTCGAATCTTGCCGGGTGTACCATTATTTTCAATAACTTAGGGCAACTAATAAAGTTGCCCTTTTCTTATTCACACCTATATTAACACCGAAAACTAAGCCAAATTATCAAAGAACTGAAAGAGACGGTTTGAGAATAGTCGTTCAAGCCGTTTTTCTTTTGCTCAAAATTGCATATAAACGGCATATAAAGTGCAAGCGATTGGATTCATATAAAATATGTTATACTTATCGACGCTGAGTTACTTTCGTACATTCTTATTTGTTTTCCAAAAGAACCAACTTGGGTAAAAGGCGTGTTCTAAGATCCTGCGTTTTTCTATTATCGGCTATCAAGTTCGGGAGATATGAACAGGTTATTTCTGTGGTCAAAAATGCTATTCATAAAATCTTCAACTATATCGTCTGAGACTTTTATCAAGTTATCGTGAATTGAAGCATGAAATAAGGGATGTTTTGCCAATGGGAAAATTTAGCCGCCTTTGCTCGTATCTTTTACCGATTCTTTTGTTTGCCGTGATTACCGAGGGACAAAGCGCAACGGGTGCCGCTAATGGAATCGATAAAATTCTAACCGAAAAAAAGGACAATAGCAAAAATAATCCGGAAACTGTGGAAGTCGAAGCCGGTATATCCTTTGAGCATTTATCGAAGGGTTTTGCGCCGTGGAGCGAAATTTATTTGTCAGCTTCCAAAAAATTTAAAAGCCGACGAGCGGTTTACGGCATTTACCGTCGAACGGAGCGTTTCGGTCAAACCGACAACGAAATGACCGCCGGATTTTATCAGCCGGTTGGCAAACGCTGGACGGTTTTTGCCGAAGGAAGCGCGAGTCCGACGCATCGAATTTTGCCGAAATTCTCAACGCTTCTGCAAATCGAGCATTCCTTGAAAAAAGGCTGGGGTGCGCAAGCCGGTTGGCGGCACACTGAATTTAACACGGCGCGGACGAACACGGGCATTTTTACCGTCGAGCGGTATTTTTCAAAGTATCGCGCCGCATACACGCTTTACGCGACGAATCTGGCGGGCGTCGGAACTTCCGCCGCGCACCGCGTTCAACTGACGAGATACTACAACGAAAAAAACTCTCTGAATTTAAGCTTCGCCGCCGGGCGTGAAGTCGAAAATCTGGGCGCGCGCGTTTTACGAACCGACGTGCAGAGCGTCGCTATCGGCGGTCGGCATTGGATAAATCAACATTGGGGTTTGAATTACAATTACAGTTTCACCCGGCAAGGCTCAATCTACACAAGGCAGGGATTCAATTTTGGCATTCGATACCGCTTCTGAAAACACCATCCAAATCGTTTGGTGGATAGGACTTGCAACCAACATCTGCGTCGGTTTAATGATGTTGCAAGTTCTCGCCTTTCGGGGAATCGTCGTTTACAGAGAGCGAAAGCGTCAACGCGCCAAGAAATTTTGGCAGCCGATTCTGCTTGAAAGCGTTGTGTCCGTTCCGCTGCAAATTTCGCGTTTGAAAAGGTCGGACGCTTACGAATTTCTGACGCTTTGGAACAATCTGCGCGAATCACTGTACGACAATCAGGTCGAAAAATTAAACGAAACAGCGCGCACGGCTGGAGCGGACATTGCCGCCCGACGTTTTTTAAAAAAAGGAAACGTCCGCAAGCGCCTGATGGCTGTGAGGATGCTCGGAAATCTGCGCGATAAAGAAAGTTGGGACGCGCTGGAGGAGTTATTGGGTCAAGTGGACGCGACTTTATCATTCACAGCGGCGCAGGCGTTACTGCAGATTGATGCTGAAAAAGCAGTAAAAATTGTTATGCCGCTTGTCGCTTCGCGGACAGACTGGACACACGAAGCTATTTCCTTGATGTTCAAAGAAGTGGGGGCTGACGTTATTTCGCTACCTCTCTCGAAAGCGGTTATTGCTGCTTGCCGCAAAAACTGTCCAGCGCAAGAGGCAGACACTTTGGTACAACACGTTCCTCCTTCGCGTCTGATTCATCTTATGCGCTTTTCTCACCCTCGTTTTGTAACCTATATGGTGCGCTACATTTTGCTAACAATGACGGACCTGGAAACTATTGCCGCCGCTTTAAAAGTCTCAGATGACCCAGCGATTTTACCGGCGGTGCGCCAATTTCTCAGCGATGAGCGATGGCAAATTCGTGTCAACGCCGCAAACACCATCGGGCGTACTGGAGGGGCGCAGGACGAACAACTTTTAATTAGCGCGCTGCACGATAAAGAATGGTGGGTTCGCTATCGCTCAGCGCAGGCACTCGCCAGTCTCCCATCGGTTGATCTAGAAAAATTAGAAAATATAGCTGCCGCGCAAACGGATAATTTCGGTCGGGACATTTTACGTCAAGTTATGGCAGAGAGACGGCTCGTATGACATTGATTGATTTTATCGTCGCCGCGCAATGGGGTTTTCTGCTGTTTTTCGTTTTTCTAAACGGCGGTTATCTGATAACGATTTTTCTCGCATTTCTCAAACTGCCGGATTATTTGCAGCATCAGGTTCTGCGCTACAAACTACCCCGTGCGCCGGGCGATTTTCTGCCGCCAATTTCACTCGTCATACTGGCTTACAACGAAGAACAGGTTATCGTTTCTTCGATTTATTCCTTGCTGCAACTTGATTATCCGACGTTTGAAATTGTCGTCGTCAGCGACGGGTCAAAAGATAAAACTCTCGAAGTTATGCGCGAGGAATTTAGGCTCACCCAATTTCCCGAAGCATTTCGCTACCGGCTTGCGCATAAACCGGTTCGCACTGTTTATCAATCGACAATTTACCCAAAACTTCGCGTGATTGACAAGGAAAACGGCGGCAGCAAAGCCGACGCGAGCAACGCCGGATTCAACGGCGCACGATTTTCGCTGGTTTGTCCACTCGATGCTGACACCGTTCTACAGCCTGACAGTTTGAAACTCCTGGTTCAGCCTTTTCTTGAAAATCCCGAAACTATCGCGGTCGGCGGCACGGTTCGCATCATCAACGGTTGCCAAGTGCAGGACGGGGTTTTAACTCAGAAGGGCTTGCCGACAAATCTCCTCGCGCTATTTCAAATCGTCGAATATTTACGGGCTTTTCTCTTTGCGCGCGTTGGTTTTGCGGCGATGAACGCGCTGCCTTTGATTTCGGGCGCCTTCGGGCTGTTTCACAAAGAATCGGTGATAGCGGTCGGCGGATATAAACTTGACGGGCTTGGCGAAGATATGGAACTCGTTATGCGCCTGCACAGTCATTTTCGGCTTCACGGAAAACCGTATAGCATCTCGTTCGTAGCTGACGCGGCGTGCTGGACGGAGGTACCAGAAAGTCTGTCCGGTCTGGGACGGCAGCGAATTCGCTGGCAACGCGGGTTGATGGAAAGTTTGATGAGAAACCGCAAGCTTATGTTTCACCCGAAAAGCGGCTTGCTCGGCTGGTTCTCTATTCCGTTTATGTTCTTTTTCGAGGGCATTGGCGCGGGGTTAGAAGCCGTCGGTTTTTTGTTTATCATCGCGTCTTACGCATTGGGTTTGATGTCCCTCGACGCTTTTGTCGCGTTTATAATGCTGGCAATCGGAATGGGTTTACTGCAATCGGTTGCCGCCATTCTGCTCGAAGAAATGACATTTAACACCTATCCGAAAATCAGACAATTGCTATGGCTGATGTTTGCCGTTATTGTCGAAAGTTTCGGGTACCGGCAATTAAATTCCCTCTGGCGAATGGTTGGGCTTTTCCGGTGGCTATTTGAAACCGAATCAATATGGGGCGAGATGGTGCGTACGGCTTCGTGGACTAGCAAAGCTGTGGGCATCGTGGATTCCAAAAGGCTAAAAGCCATTCCGTACTCTTTGCAGTCGAAAGCAGCCGGAACGCCTTTGCTGCGTACAAAATATAATTGGCTGTTTAAAACCGAATCGATATGGGGCAAGGGAGGGGGTATCGATTCGCTGACCGTTAAATCTCCCGATTCGATGACTCCTATTGCAATAGATTCCGAAAAACAAAAATCTATCCTTTCCTCATTACCAAAAGATTCGGCGACGGGGGTCGGTAATGTGGCGACAGTACTGGCAGATGATTTGTGGGAAGAAGCCGTAGATGAAGAAATCGAGCATAAGGAAATTTAAGCAGGATTGCAGATAACTACGACAAGATCGTACTGTTTCTAAATAACAATGAAATGGAAAAAAGAGAACACAAAATCACACAAAACACATAGTCAATAAAAAAGAAAAGTCGTGAGTTTTTAATGCTGATAGCTTTTGGTTTAATGAGTTGAGTTAGCGGTTTACTGTAAGGCTTTGGGCAAAATGAAAACTTCGCCGGGAGGTTCTGGGGTAAGAACTTTTTTAGAACGAAGCTTTATTTAATTTCGCTACCCTTGCTTCAAGTACAATGTTAGGATGCTCTGACATGATGTTTTCGCGCAGGTAACACCAAACTTTTTGTTCAAAGAACTCTGCATTTTTGTCTGGGTAGTCCGCCATCCATCGATTTTTTAACGATTGCTTTTCCGATGCCAAAAAAGCGTCTATTTCCTTCTGCGTTTCCTGCTCTTTTGTTGTGTGTTTTAGCAACTCTAACAATGAGAAGAGGGATTTCAAAGAACACGGGGCAGGTGTTATTTTTACTTACCGTTGGTAGAAATGAATCAATCAGAAAGTTTTGTTCAATTAGGCAGTCAGCTATAGTATCGTAGTATGCAAAGGTTGGCGAAAAGGACAAAACTTTCGAAGTGTTAAATATATTTTTTGAAATTTGAATGATTATTTGAGCAATAATTCTGAATGAGATTGTCATTATTACCTTCAAAACAGCTAAAAATTAAATTAAAGGCTCTTAAAATCTCGGTGTCAATTTTATTATTTTGAGTGCCTGTTGAGTGCCAAGTATGCCAAACTTGGCAAAACTCAATAGAACTATTATAAACTGAAAAGTGATAAAATGCAGGATTAAACGAAGTGAAAAGAAGTTGCCTAAACTCAAGAAAACAAACGGGTAAGACTTTTAACCATTGGGTCGAAGGTTCGAGTCCTTCTCGGATCACCATTATTTGTTGAGAAAAGCGAGTTGTAACACTCGCTTTTTTCTTTTACTCACCCTTTTACTCACCTTTTCAATTAGTTTTTAAGATAAAATATTAACATTCAAATCAATACTCGCTGGGTAAAAGTATTGTGCTCGGGTTTCTATCAGCCTCAGTTATTACCCATATATTCACGTCTTTTGACGTTTTGTAAGATGAAAGAATGCGATAGCCTTGTTTGACTGATAACTCATTTTCTATTTTATCGTCTTTGCAAACGTCGCCCCAATCGCCCGACTGGTGCCTTGCCAGAAACTCGGCTGCTGTTTGATTTGAATTCTCTAAAGCCTCTCGTGCGCCAACTGTTAAATAAACACTACCGAGTGAAAACAAAACCTTCGACTCTTTCAGCATTTCAAGTTTGCGCCGGAACTTTAGCTAAAAGATTCTCCCATCCTTCGGAATGACTTCGACAAAGCATTTAATAAACTTTCGTCTCGTGCTAAAATCTGCTCACTTCGGCAATGATTTCAACAAACGAACAAATTGGACGATACAAAATCCGTTCTGCAATTGGAAAGGGCGGAATGGGAGAAGTATTCCTTGCCGAAGATATAGAACTGGAACGTCTCGTTGCTTTGAAAGTCTTGCCCGAAGATTTAGCAAATGATTCAGACCGTCTTAGACGATTTGCTCAGGAGGCAAAATCTGCCTCCGCCTTAAATCATCCGAACATCATCACAATTTACGAAATCGGTAAAACAGACTCCACACATTTCATTGCTACTGAATATATTGAGGGAGAAACTTTGCATAGTCGTTTGAAAAGTGAACCGATGAATTTGAAGTCTGTTCTTGACGTTGCAATTCAGGCTGCATCTGCTTTAGATGCTGCGCATCGTGCAGGAATTATTCACCGAGACATCAAACCTGAAAACATAATGATTCGCCCAGATGGATTAGTGAAAATTCTTGACTTCGGGATTGCTAAATTAACTGAGAAAAAGGCGGAGTCAATTGACGCAGAAGCAGCGACGGCTATCAATGCCGGAACGACTCCGGGAATGATAATTGGGACGGCAAGTTATATGTCGCCCGAACAAGCTAAAGGAAAACTAGTTGATGCCAGAAGTGACATATTCAGTTTCGGAGTTGTGCTTTACGAAATGCTTTCGGGAAAGCAGCCGTTTGATGGCGAGAATGCGATGGATGTTATCGGCTCTATTCTTAATAAAGAACCTGCGCCCATTCAACAACTGATTCCCGAAGTCCCGCAAGAGATTGGACGCATCAGCAGCAAGACGCTCAAGAAAGACCGTGAAGAGCGTTATCAAACGGCGAAAGATTTGCTCATTGACCTGAAAGATGTAAGGCAGGATTTACAGATTCAGAATCAGTTGGAAAGAACAGCTTCACCTAATCGAGAAGAATCGAAAACACAAATCTTGGGTGCAACGACAAGCGACGCTGCGCATACGACATCAAGTGCCGAATATGTTGTATCTGAAATCAAAAGCCACAAAAGCGGCTTTGTTATCGGATTGATTATTTTACTTCTTGCATCAATCGGTTTGGGTTATTGGTTTCTCTCTAATCGTTCTGCAAATACACCGCAAATTAAATCAATTGCTGTAATGTCGTTTGTCAACGAAAGCGGAAATGCTGATGTCGAATACTTGTCAGACGGTATGACTGAAACTTTGATTAGCAGTTTGTCGAATCTGTCGAACCTGAATGTCAAGCCGCGCTCATCGGTGTTTCGCTACAAAGGCAAGGACACAGATTTGCAGACGATTGCCAAAGAATTAAATGTTCAAGCAATCCTAAATGGGCGTGTCTTCCAGCGCGGTAACGGGTTGACGCTGAGTTTGGAGTTGGTTGACGTATCGCAGGATAAAGTAATTTGGGCGGAACAATATCAACGCAAAACCTCCGACCTTGTTTCCCTGCAAAGCGAGATTGCCCAGGATGTTTTAAGCAAACTGAAAATCAGGCTCACGGGCGCGGATGAACAGAAACTGGCAAAAAAATCTACCGAGAATGCGGAAGCCTACCATCTTTATATCCAAGGTCGGTATGAGTGGAACAAGTTTTCATTCGATAGTCTGAAAAAAAGCATCCCGCTTTTCGAACGTGCGATACAGAAAGACCCAACCTACGCTCTGGCATACTCCGGTTTAGCGGATTCCTACGTTAATCTCGGCGTTGACTACACTTCCGCTCACGACACCATGCCACAGGCTCGGGTCGCGGCGATACAGGCAATTGCATTGGACGATTCGCTGGCTGAGGCGCATACCTCTCTAGGGTCATACAAGATGTTTTACGAATGGGACATTACGGGTGCAGAGGAGGAATACCGCAAGGCTATCAGCTTAGATGCCAAATACGGGAACGCGCGTCATTTTTACAGCCATTGCTTGCAGTTTTCAGGAAGGGAAGCCGAAGCAATTCGTGAAATGAAGACCGCCGTCGAGCTTGAGCCTCTCTCGCTTGTCAACAATTCTGAACTCGGCTGGGCATACTATCTGGCAAATCAGCACGACGCGGCAATCGAGCAGTTACACAAAACCATCAAGTTCGATCCATCATTCTCGAATAGCTACTTCCTTCTTGGTCTGGTCTATGCGGATAAGGGAAACTATGCCGAAGCAGTTGCAGCATTGCGCGAAGGTCAAAGGCTATCGCCGGACTGGCTTGAACTTCAGGCTGTGCTGGCATATACCTATGCGTCAGCCGGTGAGCGAGGCGAGGCGGAGGCGTTGTTGACTAAACTGCTGAAATCGGCGGCTGACACATACGTCAATCCTGTCCTCATTGCCGGCGTATATGTAGCGCTTGCCGACAATGACCGGGCTATCGCATGGTTAGAGCGTGGTTACAGGGAAAAGTGTTCGTGGATGAGCTGGATAGCGATAGAACCGCAGTTGGAGCGGCTGCGACCCGATCCGCGGTTTCGGGATCTTGTCAGTAGGGTGAATAGATGATTGTGTGCCAGTCCTAAAACCGGACTCCAAGAGAACAAGTTTTCAAATGGCTGGAAAGCCATTCAGGATAATGCCGATATGTTAAACGAATTGAACAAACAGGGAATTTTGACTCTTTCCGCAACGACCCGCGCTTTCAAGATTTGCTGTGGCGCGTTGGATTCAAGCAATGAGTTTTCAAATTACGGCGCACATAACAATTCAATGGACGTGAGGGCGAAACAGCTTGTATCTTGACAATCAGCAGCTTTTCAACTAACTAGGACGCTTGTTAGTTGTCGGAAAAGACGAGTCTGGGAAACAGCTCAAGACTATTTTGAGTCTGCAAAGTAGATTTAGACCGCTTT